>NPIF01002188.1_pt1 | contig 55171 bp, 53 predicted proteins | sample 8637461 | NCBI WGS metagenome assembly NPIF01 (sample SAMN07420641, study PRJNA396082) | bioreactor metagenome | isolation source: sample BR12 brine-fed electro-methanogenic bioreactor BR | place: Japan: Kochi | collected 2016-12-09 | reverse complement strand
ACGCTCGAATTTTTCCTTGGACATCGACTCAATCTCCGAAAGGTTCGCTCTAAAACTTAAGACAAATAAGCCCGCGCACAACACGTGCACGGGACTGGATTAATGGAGCCCATGAGCAGATTTGAACTGCTGACCTCACCCTTACCAAGGGTGTGCTCTACCAACTGAGCTACATGGGCCTTGCACTACAATCATAGAAGCCCTATCGAAGGACTTGATATGGAGCGGGTGATGGGAATCGAACCCACGTATTCAGCTTGGAAGGCTGAAGTTCTACCATTGAACTACACCCGCGCTGCCAAGCGACGGAATCGCTTACCATAACCGCTTCAAAATCTTGGTGGAGGGGGGAGGATTCGAACCTCCGAAGGCGGAGCCGTCAGATTTACAGTCTGATCCCTTTGGCCACTCGGGAACCCCTCCAAGAAGCCCGGCATTCTGATGGATCACGGGGACGCTGTCAACATCTTTTCTGACAAAATTACATACAAATCCATCCAGACTATTCCCCTACCTGACACTCCATAGTGGACAGTAAAATTTCACCGCATTCCAGGCCGGAACAACAACGAAACTGACCAAGGAAAACCACTATATAAAGAAATCAATTAACCTATAACATTGATTAATAACAATAAGTTACTAATATTCTAATATTTTTTCCAGTTGACATAGATTCGTTCGCTCCGCATTATTGTCCCTGCCGAATAAAAATAGTGCCACCCCACAACTAGACACTTAGCAACACCACAAAACAACTTACATTATGCCTGCGGCACCCCACTAATCGCCGGCATAATTGCGGAGGAGTAAACAAATGCATCTCAAGAAACAGCTGCTGACTGCGGCAATCTCAACCCTTCTTACATCCAGCGCCTGGGCAACCAATGGGTATGCCCCGCATGGTATCGGCCAGAAATCCCAGGGCATGGGCGGCGTCGGCGTGGCTTACTCGCAGGATGCCCTGGCCGGCGGCGTCAACCCGGCCGGAATGGTTCACGTGGGCAACCGTATCGACCTTGGCATGAGTATTTTCCGGCCCCAGCGAGAATCTACAGCAATAGGCGGTCCCACTTTCGACGGCAACGAAAGCGAACTGTTCCCCATTCCCGAGTTCGGCTATAACCGGATGCTGGATGCCAATAGCTCCATCGGTGTCTCCGTCTTTGGCACCGGCGGCATGAACACCGACTATGCCACCAATCCCTTCGGCGGGTTTGGCATGACCGGACCTGCAGGCGTCGATCTCATGCAGCTGTTTATCGTCCCCACCTACGCCTTTAAACTGAACGAAAATCACTCGTTTGGTATCGGCCTCAACCTGGCAGCACAAGCATTTGAGGCGAAGGGGATCGCGGGGTTCGGCTTGGGCGGCGGATCCATCGACCCGGCGAATGTCTCGGACAACGGTCACGATATCTCCTACGGAGCCGGCCTGCGCATTGGCTGGCAGGGCAAGGTTTCAGACCGCGTCACCCTCGGCGCGACCTACCAGACCCGTACCTATATGACGGAGTTTGATGACTACCGCGGCCTGTTCGCCGAGCAGGGCGATTTCGACATCCCCGAGAACTTCGCCATCGGCATCGCCGTGGCAGCAACCCCGAAGCTGAACATCGCCTTTGACGTGATGCGCATCAACTACAGCAAAGTGAACGCCATCGGCAACCCGAACAATTACCCCGCCTTCGGTGGTACCGGCGTACTGGGAACCGATAATGGCGCCGGCTTTGGCTGGGAAGACCAGACCATCTACAAACTGGGCTTCGACTATGCCTACAGCAAGAATCTGACCCTCCGGGCCGGCTTTAACCACGCGGACAGCCCTATTCCCAGCTCCCAGACCACCTTCAACGTGCTGGCTCCGGGCGTGGTGGAAGATCACCTGACCCTGGGTGCTACTTGGATCATGGCTGACGGTAATGAACTGACCTTCTCCTACATGCACGCCTTTGAGAATACTGAAAACGGGAATATGACCCCTACCGGCAGCTATAACCTGAAGATGTATCAGGACGCCATCGGTGTTGCCTACAGCTGGAAAATGTAATAACGCCACCAGCTAACCCACCATGGGCAAACCGCCCATCTGGGACATAAAAAACCGCCGGCATTGCCCGGCGGTTTTTTATGTTTGGAGTGTTATGGGACGGAGCCGGTCAGCCGGAGTGGAGCCCGTTCATCGCCAGCTGAAAACGCCCGTCGAGCAACTCGGGCAGCACCCGCTCCGCTTCATCCAGCGCCCGCTCTATCGCCTCGGCATGCTGGCGGGACGGACGACCCAGCACATAATTCACCACTTCCCGCGCATTACCGGGATGATCAATACCAATCCGTAGCCGCCAGAAATCCCGGCCACCCATGGCACTGATAATATCCCGCAGCCCGTTGTGCCCGGCATGGCCACCGCCGAATTTGAGCCGCACCACACCTGGCGACATGTCCAACTCATCATGCGCCACCAGGATCTCGTCCAGACCGATTTTGTAGTATTTCGCCAGACTCGAGACCGATTGACCACTACGATTCATGAAGGTCCCAGGCTTCAACAGCCAGCACTCCCGACCGTCAGCCTGGATCCGGCACAGCTGACCGTGAAATTTCGAATCAGATTTAAACTGGCCGCCATACCGATCCGCCAGGCGATCGACCCACCAGAAACCGGCGTTATGGCGCGTCGCTGCGTAATCAGCACCGGGATTTCCCAGGCCAACGATCAGACGTATGGGTTGTGTAGGATGACTACTCATTGGGGAGCTATCACCTTATTCGCGCATTGGGATTGAGGATACACCCGGCCTGACGGCGGGTTACTGAACCGTCAGCATAGCAGGGCGATCGGACAGTCGTAACAATGGAAGGAAAAAGGCGGAGCCGGACAGCAAGCCCGACTCCGCCCAAGGAACAGGCCTGCGGATCACTCTTCCGCAGTACCCGCACCCTCTTCGTCCTCTTCCCCATCCTCGGCCGCAACATGGGCCGCATGGATAGAGACAATCTGGACATCCTGTGCATCATCCTGAGCCAGTGCCGGCAACTCGACGCCACTCGGCAGGGAGATCTCGGACAACATCACAGCACCACCCAGTTCGAGTGCCGAGATATCCACTTCAATATACTCGGGCAGATCGCCCGGCAGACAGCTTACCTCCACCTCGGTCAACAGATGGGATACCACACCGCTTGCCTTGACACCCGGTGCCACATCTTCACCGACAAAGTGCAACGGCACGTTGGTCTTCAGCTTCTCCTTGGCGCTGACACGCAGGAAATCCGCATGCAGGATAAAGGGACGGGCCGGATGGCGCTGCAGATCCTTCAGGATAACCTGCTCGGACTTGCCATCAATATTCAGGGTCAGCACATGGGAGTAGAAAGCCTCGTGGTCCAGGTGGCGGAGCAGATCGCTGTGCACCATAGAGATCATGGCGGGGTCCTGGTGGGCACCATAAACAATACCCGGTACCAGGCCGGCATGACGCAGGCGGCGGCTCGCACCCTTCCCTGTATCAGTGCGCAGCTGCGCGTTAATGACGAACATTTCTTTCATGATTTTCTCCAAATCATCAGTTTAAAAATCACCATCTCTCCGCGACCAGAGAGAATGGTGAAGGATGGGCTATCACTCCATAAAGAGCGAGGTCACCGATTCATTCAGCGAGATTCTGCGCATGGTCTCCGCCAGCAGTTCCGCAATGCAGATCTGGCGGATCCGGCTGCAGGCTCGAGCCTCTTTGTGCAGCTGAATGGTATTGGATACCACCAGCTGGTCGAGCACCGAATTCTCAATATTGTCAATCGCCGGTCCCGACAGCACCGGATGGGTACAGTAGGCCACCACCTGTTCCGCGCCACGATCCTTCAGCGCCTGGGCCGCTTTACACAGGGTACCTGCGGTATCCACCATGTCATCAATCAGCACACAGGTGCGGCCTTTGACATCACCGATGATATTCATCACCTGGGCGTCATTGGCCTTGGGCCGACGCTTGTCGATAATGGCGAGATCCGCATCATCAAGCTGCTTGGCCAGCGCCCGGGCGCGCACCACACCACCCACGTCCGGGGAAACCACCATCAGGTTCGGGTACTTCTGGCGCCAAACGTCACCCAGCAGCACCGGCAGGGCGTAGATATTATCCACCGGGATATCAAAAAATCCCTGGATCTGGTCGGCATGCAGATCAACCGTCACGACCCGGCTGGCACCGGCGGCGGCGATCTGTTTGGCGACCAGACGCGCGGTAATCGGCACCCGGGCAGAACGGGGACGCCGATCCTGACGGGCATATCCAAAATAGGGAATGACCGCCGTAATACGCTCCGCTGATGCCCAGCGCAATGCGTCAATCAGCACCAGCAATTCCATCAGGTTGTCGTTGGTCGGCTGGGAGGTACTCTGAACCACATAGACATCGCGGCCACGCACGCTTTCCCGTATCTCGGCCATCGCCTCGCCATCACTGAAGCGACCAACAACCGCCTTGCCTGTACGCAGACTGAGACGGGAGGTAATTTCGCTAACAAGCTCAGGATTGGAATTTCCTGAAAAAACCATCATGTGGCTATCTGGCATAACTAGCCTCTCCACCTGCCTGACAAACAACGGGATACGAATAACGCCTCTATATGCGGGAATACCCGGCTACCTGTAACACAGATAGCCGGGCCGATATATGGCTGGGGCGGTAGGATTCGAACCTACGTATGCCTGGATCAAAACCAGGTGCCTAGCCGCTTGGCGACGCCCCATCAAACTCTGCCGAAGCCCCTGCCATGGTCAACAGTGGCGAGACATCCAACCCCCTGGCGACAAACGCCCGATAACAATCAGGCACTTTCTGCAACAGCGCGTTGGCCTCCTCCTCCTGCCCGAACTCAGCAAATACCGCTCCGCCGGTTCCGGTCAGCCGCGCCTCGGTGTGGTTTCCCAACCAGCGCAGCGCTGCAGCGACCTCAGGGTAGTGATTCGACACAACCGGCAGGCAGTCATTTAACCGACCGCCCGCAAGAAAGTCGCGTATTGTCGTTCGAGGAGCGTTCCGTGTCAATTGCGGATCGTTAAAAACTGCCGCCGTGGAAACATGGCAGGCGGGAACCAGAATCAGGTACCAGGCCGCCGGCAGCTGCAGCGGCGTCAGCGCCTCCCCCACACCTTCCGCCCAGGCCGCATGGCCGCGGATAAACACAGGGACATCGGCACCCAGGCGCAGCCCCAGTTCCGCCAGCCTATCCAGGGAGAAATCCACACCCCAGAGCCGGTTGAGCGCCATCAGCACCGTCGCGGCGTCGGAACTGCCGCCGCCCAGGCCGGCCCCCATGGGAATCTGCTTGATCAGGGAAATATCCGCCCCCTGCGCAGCACCCGATTCAACCTGCAGGAGTCGTGCGGCCCGGACCATCAGGTCATCCGCTTCCGGCACTGACTCATTACCCAGGACACGCCGGATCACGCCATCCGGCCGGAGCCGGAAAGCGATGCGGTCGGCGTAATCGATGAAGCGGAACACCGTCTGCAGCAGATGGTAACCATCCGGGCGCCGGCCCACTATCCGCAGCATCAGATTCAGCTTGGCCGGCGCCGGCCACCAGGCTGTAGCGTTATCCAGCTGCATCAGAAAAGGCACCGGACGGCAAACAGAGAGTGCAAAATCATGGCCGGGAATCAGATCTTCAGGCGGCGCATCACTTCCAGCACATGTTCACTATCGGGCGACTCCTTAAGGACACCCTGCCAGATCTCTTGTGCCTGTTGATGATCACCGGTCACCCAGAGTACCTCCCCCAGGTGGGCAGCAATCTCCGGATCCGGCAGCTTGGCGAAGGCCCGTTGCAGGTAATCCAGAGCCTCCTGCAACCGCCCCAGGCGGAACATCACCCATCCCATGCTGTCCAGGATTGCGGCCGAATCCGGCTTCAGGGCCAGGGCGCGCTGGATATAGTCCAGCGCCTCCTGGTGCCGTCCCGTCTGGTCGGCCAGGGTATAACCCAGGGCGTTCAGTGCATCGGCATTCTCGGGATCATTACCGATCACCTGCAGCATATCCCGCTCCAGGATATCCAGCCGGTTCTGGCTGGCCGCATACAACCCCCGGGCGTAGAGCAGATCATTGTTATCAGGCACCGCACGGACAGCCTTGTCGAACAGCACCATCACCTGTTCGGGTGTGCCGTGCTCACGCAACAGACTCACTTCAATCAGGTAGAGCCGGACCGATTGATCCGGGTACTGAATGCGCTTCGCCTGCAGCCAGTCCCGCGCCTCCTCAACGTCGCCCCTGGATGCCATCAAGCGGACAACCCGGACCTGCGCCTCGTCGTTAAACTCGCCGCCCTCGGCCCGCTCGTACCAGTCGATCGCCTGCTTCGGCTGATCAGCGTCCTCAGCAATCCGGCCCAGATAGTAAGCGGCCAGGTCGGTTCGCCGGTTCAGGCTCATCAGGTGCAGAAAATGCTTGCGGGCCACCCCGTTCCGCCCCTGTTCCAGAGCGATCAAACCGAGCCAGTAACTGCTGTCACCGCGACCCTGTTCAATCTTATCCAATACCTGAAACTGCTCGTAGGCCGCCTGGTACTCCTTGGCATCCACCAGGAGTCGTGCGTAGGCGGATCGCAACTGGGAATTCTCTGCAAAACGATCCACGGCCTCTGCCAGGATCGCCCGGGCCTGCTGTTTGTCACCACGCGCCACATGGACCCGGCTCAGCACCAGGTAACCTTTCGGCCAGTCCGGGTGGGCCTCGATCAGCCCGCGGGCCTCCTGTTCAGCGGCATCGTAATCCTTGTCCACCAATGCCGTGATGGCCAGCGCGTAACCGCCCCGGGGGTCATTCGGAAACGCCTGCACCAGCTTGCGCATCCAGCCCATCACCACATCCCGTTCAAGCTCCCGATTGATCGCCGCCATGGCGTTCAGAAAACCATTGCCATCCCGTTTTTCACTGATCTGCACAATGGCCTTCAGGTGCTCCAGCACCGGCGCATTTTCATCCTGCCGCAGCATCAGAATAACAATCAGCTGGCGTGCAGTGAGATCATCCGGCGCCAGTTCTATCCAGAGCGTCGCCGCATCGATGGCCAGATCGTCCCGCTCCATGTGCAGCGCCAGGCGGGTTGCACGCTCCGCCGATTTAGCATCCCCCGACAAGCGGGCCGCCTCCAGCTGGTAGGCATAGGCTTCGGCCAGGGCACCGCGCTGGCTGGCCACTTCACCGGCCAGCAGATTGAACACAATATCCTCGGTCAGTTCCGTGGCGCCGGCTGGCGCACGGGCCGGGCGGCTGTCCGCCAACGGCTGGGCCAGCGGCTCTGCAGGTGGCGTCACTGAAGTCGCGGGTTCCGTTTTAACCGCCACCGACTGGCACCCGGCAAGCGACCAGAAACATGTCAGAATGAATACCCGTTGAAGCGACTGCAACATGAACCTTACACCTGAGAAACGCCCATAGCGGGCCTGTTATTGAGCATAGATGATAACCGGAATACCCGACAAAGGACGACAGCCAACAGCTGAAAAAAAGCCTGACGACTTGTATTTAACCTTTTGATAATACAAAATTTCACTTTCCTGGGTCCGGCAAGCATGAACTTTAATGGTAATTCACCCGGTGGCGATGTCGCCAGCAGGATTATGAATCCCGAATGGTGGCGGCCGCGAGCAACTGCCCGGAAACACCATCGACGACAAGCTACTGAGACTACCCTGATACGTGACAAGTTCCTATGGCATTGATTACTCTCGGCCTTAACCACAAGACAGCCCCCATTGATATCCGGGAACGACTCACGTTCGGTCCGGACATCATCGTGGCCGCCCTGCGCAGTCTGACGGAGCAGCCGGAGATTGATGAGGCGGTGATCCTGTCGACCTGCAACCGGACGGAACTCTACTGCACCCACAGCCGCTCCAGCCGGGAGCAGATCTGCAACTGGCTGGGCGAGTTTCACGGCCTGGAGCCGGAGACCATCTCGCCGTTTCTCTATCACCATCAGGATCAGGAGTGTGTGCGCCATCTGCTGAAGGTGGCCAGCGGACTGGACTCCATGGTGCTTGGCGAACCGCAGATCCTGGGACAGGTGAAGCAGGCTTTCCAGACCGCCAATGACGCCTCCACCAGCGGCAAGTTCCTCGGGCGCCTGTTTCAGCACACCTTCTCAGTCGCCAAGCAGGTGCGTACCGATACCGCCATCGGACACAGTCCGGTCTCGGTGGCCTTCGCCGCGGTCAGCCTGGCCCGGCAGATTTTCAGCGACCTGTCGCAGCTGACCGCTTTGCTGATCGGCGCCGGCGAAACCATTGAACTGGCGGCCCGGCATCTGCACCAGCACGGGGTGGGCAGAATTATTGTCGCCAACCGGACCCTGGAGAAAGCCCATCAGCTGGCCGGCCATTTCGACGGCTACGCGATCGGGCTGACCGAGATTCACAATCACCTGGCGGAGGCCGACATCGTCATCTCATCCACCGCCAGCCCGTTACCGGTGGTGGGCAAGGGCACGGTGGAGAGCGCACTGAAAAAGCGCAAGCACCAGCCTATTTTCATGGTGGATATCGCCGTACCCCGGGATATCGAAAGCGAGGTAAGCGAACTGAACGACGTCTACCTCTACACGGTCGACGACCTCCAGGAGGTGGTCCAGGAGAACATGCGTTCCCGCCAGGAAGCGGCCGAGCAGGCGATGGAGATAGTCGACCTGCATGTGGAAGAGTTCATGGGCTGGCTGCGCTCACTGGATGCTGTCGGCATGATTCAGGACTACCGGCGCCAGGCGGAACGGATGCGCGATGAGGTACTCGAGAGAGCGCTGAAACAGATCCAGTCCGGCAAATCCCCGGAAGAGAGCCTCAGGTTCCTTGCCCACACACTGACCAACAAACTGCTGCACACCCCCAGCACCCAGATCAGGCAGGCGGGCTTCACCGGCCAGTCTGAACTCCTGGAGGCAGCAAACACCCTATTCCAGATCAACGACAAAACCACTCAATGAAGGCATCCATACGCAGCAAGCTGGATCAGATTGCCGAACGCTTCGAAGAGATCACCGCCCTCCTGGCAGAGCCGGAAATTCAGAACGACCAGAACCGCTACCGCGAATTGGGCCAGGAGTATGCCCAGCTTGAGCCGGTGGTGGAGTGCTTCAGCCGTTACCGCGACCTGGAGAACGAAATAGCCACCGCCCGGGAGATGCTGAACGATCCGGAGATGGCGGACCTAGCCAAAGAGGAGGTGGCCGAGGGGGAACAGCGCCTGGAACAGCTGGAGCCACAACTGCAACTGCTGCTGATCCCACCCGATCCCAACGATGACCGGAACATCTTCCTGGAAGTGCGCGCGGGCACCGGCGGCGCGGAGGCGGCCCTGTTTGCCGGCGATCTGCTGCGCATGTACCTGCGCTATGCCGAACAGATGGGCTGGCAGACCGAGACCATCAGCGAGACAGCGGGCGAGCAGGGCGGCTACAAGGAGGTGGTGAGCCGGGTCTCCGGGCGCAACGTCTATTCACGTCTGAAATTTGAATCCGGCACCCATCGGGTCCAGCGGGTACCGGAAACCGAATCCCAGGGCCGGGTACACACCTCCGCCTGTACCGTTGCCATCCTGCCGGAGGCGGCCGAGGTGGACAATGTGGAGATCAACAGCGGCGACCTGCGCATCGACACCTTCCGGGCATCCGGGGCCGGCGGCCAGCATGTCAACAAAACCGACTCGGCCGTGCGTATCACCCACCTGCCCAGCGGTATCGTGGTGGAGTGCCAGGATGAGCGCTCGCAACACAAAAACAAGGCCCGGGCCCTGTCGCTGCTGCAAGCCAGGCTGCTGGCCGGCATCCAGGAGAAACAGGCCAGCGAACAGGCTGAATCGCGCAAACTACAGGTCGGCAGCGGCGACCGGTCAGAACGGATTCGCACCTATAACTTCCCCCAGAACCGGCTCACCGATCATCGCATCAATCTCACCCTGTACAAACTGGACGAGATCATGGCGGGGGCACTCGACCAGGTGATCGATCCCCTTGTCCAGGAACACCAGGCGGAGCAACTCACCTCCCTGGCCCACTGATCCGGGGGCCACTGATGACCGACCAGGCACCGCTGACCATTGCCGCCGCGCTGCGGGTCGCCGAACAGACCGTCCGGCTCACCCCGGTCGATGCCCAGGCACTGTTGTGCCATGTGCTGGAGTGCTCCCGCAGCCATCTCTATGCCTGGCCTGAACAGCGCCTGAGCGATCAGCAGTCCAGCCGGTTCCGTACCTTGCTGGAGCGTCGCGCAGCGGGGGAGCCGCTGGCCTATCTCACCGGGTACCGGGAATTCTGGTCCCTGAACCTGCGGGTAACGGCGGATACGCTGATCCCGCGCCCCGAGACGGAACTGCTGGTGGAATGCGCCCTGGCCCTGCTGGAACCGGAGCGGAATGGCCGGGTGGCCGACCTGGGCACCGGCAGCGGCGCTATCGCCGCGGCCATCGCCAGCGAATGTCCCCGGGCCCAACTGGTCGCCACGGATATTTCCGGCGCCGCACTGGCAGTGGCCGGGGATAACTTCCAGGCCCACAGACTGTACAACATCGCACTGCGCCAGGGCAGCTGGCTGGACGCCCTGAAGCCGTCTGAACGCTTTGACCTGATCCTCAGCAACCCACCCTATGTAGCCGAAGGCGACCCCCACCTGCAGCAGGATGGCCTGCCCTGGGAACCGCAGACAGCCTTGACCGCGGGTGCCGATGGCCTGACCGATATCCGCCGGCTGATCACCGAAGCACCACCCCATCTGGAGCCGGAAGGCTGGCTGCTCATCGAGCATGGCTTTGACCAGGGCCCAGCCGTGCGTCAGCTGTTTCAGCAGGCCGGCTATCGGCTGGTATCCACACAGCAGGATCTGGCCCTGCGTGACCGGTTGACCAGAGGCCAACGCCCGGTGGATGATGTAGCCCTTAATAACTGATGGTGTAATCGTTGGATTCCCATAGTGACGGGCAGCCGCAACGCTTGATAATTTCTGCGTAGCGTTTAGGATCATTATCATGGAAGGCGAAGATAGCGACCTCATCAAACTCCGGGAAATCGTGTTTACCGACTTGCACCCGGACCCGGCACAGGCCGAATCAGCGGCCAGTATGCTGGACGGAATCGACGGTATTCTTGAAGTTCGTGCCGAGACCCGGTTGCTGCTCAAGGTGCGGTACCATGTCCTGAAGGTCTCCCTGGAACAGATCGAGACGGCCCTGATCGATTGCGGTTTCCATCTCAGCAGTAAACTGATCTACAAAGTCGCGCGCGCCCTCTACTACTACACCGAGGAGAATCAGCGCGCCAACAATGGCTGCAGCAGTGAAGACCATAACTGCACCCGCAAAATATTCATCAATCGCTACCAGCAAAAAAATCACGGCTGCGCGGACCCCCGGCCCGAGCACTGGCGAAAATATCTGTAGCAGGAACACCTACAGCGGCAATTATCCATTCAGGGGCAGCGCAACGGTCGGAGTCGCCGTTCCACACCATTCCTGAGCAAAATGACCTGACCTGCAACCTATGAACGACGAACAACTCCTCCGCTACAGCCGACAGATCATGCTTCCCAGCATCGGTATCGAGGGACAGGAAAAACTGCAGCAATCCTGCGTGGTGATTTTTGGCCTGGGCGGCCTCGGTTCACCCGCCGCCATGTACCTGGCCGCCGCCGGCGTGGGACAACTGGTATTGGTCGATTTCGACCGGGTGGACCTGACCAACCTGCAACGCCAGATTGCCCATACCACCAGCAGCATCGGTCAGCTGAAGGTGGACTCGGCACGCCAGACGTTGCGCGCCATCAATCCCGAATGTCGCATCGAAACCGTCTCAACCCGACTTGAGGGCGAGGAGCTGGCACGGGAGATCAGGCGGGCCGACCTGGTCATTGACGGCACCGACAACTTCACCACCCGTTTTGCGGTCAACGAAGCCTGCGTGCAGAACCGGGTACCGCTGGTCTCCGGTGCGGCAATCCGACTGGAGGGACAGGTCTCGGTATTCACCGGCCAGCCCGGTGAGCCCTGCTACCGCTGCCTCTACGGCAGCGCCGCCGAGATGGACGAAACCTGCTCCGCCAACGGCGTACTCTCCCCCCTGGTGGGGATTATCGGCAGCGTGCAGGCGCTGGAGGCGATCAAGGTACTGACCGGTGCCGGCAACCCGCTGATCGGCCGACTGCTGCTACTGGACGCCCTGGAGATGCAGTGGCGCACCCTGACTCTGAAAAAGGACCCCGACTGCAAAACCTGCGGAAACGGCAACAACCACCCATGAGCCCGATAAAACTATCTCCGGAAACCAACGCCTACCTGGACAAACTGCGCGCGGATATCGTATTCCAGGACACCCTGCGGGGCGAGACACTCACCTACCACACCACCTGGGGACTCTTCTCCCCGAAAGGCATCGACGAGGGCAGCCGCCTGCTGCTCGATCATCTGGATGTGCGGGAAGACGATGACACCCTGGATCTGGGTTGTGGCTACGGGCCACTCGGTCTGACCCTGGCCCGGCTGGCCCCCCGGGGAACCAGCGTACTGGTGGACAAGGACTTCGTCGCCATCGACTACAGCCGTAAAAATGCCAGCATCAACGGCATAACCAATGCCGAGATATTTCTCAGCAACGGCTTCACCCAGATCGGGGACCGGCGTTTTGATCTTATCGTCTCCAACCTGCCGGCCAAGACCGGCAAGGAACTCTATTACCTGTACTTTTACGACGCCCTGGTGCGCATGAAGCCCGGGGCCCGCTTCTACGTGGTGACAATCAGCGGTTTACGTAAATTCGTCCAGAGAGCCTTCATGGAAGTATTCGGCAACTATAAGAAACTCAAGCAGGGCGGCACCTATACTGTAGCCATGGCCACCCTGCCGGAGTAGACAAAGCCCGGCATGGCCCTGCGGAGACGGTTTGGGCATCCAGGCTTTATCACTTATAATCCTAAAAGTGCCGCAAACTTCCGGCCGGCTGTTGCCTCCCAGACATCCCGCCGGAATCTCCTGCGGGGGACGGGAGAATTAAGTGTGGGGGTTATCCAGAGAGACCATGAACAAAAACAAGATCCTGGTTGCCGACGATGACATTATTACCCTAACCAGTATTACCAGTGGCCTGAGCGAAGCCGGCTACCTGGTGGTGTCCGCCCAGGATGGCCAAAGCGCTGTTGAGCTCGGCCTGCGTGAGAAGCCCGACCTTGCCCTGCTGGATATCCGCATGAGCGGCATTGAGGCGGCCCGTGAGCTCAAAGAGGACGGCGGCATCAGCACCCTGTTTCTCAGTGCCTACTCGGATCACGACATGGTTGAAACCGCCACCCGGGAAGGGGCCTTGGGGTACCTGGTCAAGCCGGTCAACACCCAGCAGCTGATACCGGCCATCGAGGCGGCGCTGAAACGCTCCAGGGATTTACAACAACTGCTGGGTGCGATCCATCGCAACCGGGAAATCAGCGTGGCCGTCGGCATCTATATGCAACGGTTCGCCGCCGATGAGCAGAGCGCCTTTGAGGCGATCCGGCGTTTTGCCCGCTCCCGAAGCGTGAAACTGGCCCACCTGGCCAGCCAACTGGTGAACGAGAGCGACAGCCGGGACAACCTGTTCCGCGAGATTTACCAGTACGATCTGAAACAGCGCTAGATCAGCCCGGCCGGCGAATACACGCCACCGACGCTCCCCGAAGTCCTTCAGAGACCGCTGACCCGCGGTGACTCTCCAGACCCTCCTGTTAGAGCTTCTTCAGCAGCAGTTCATTAACCTGTTTGGGATTGGCCTTGCCCTTGGACGCCTTCATCACCTGACCGACAAAGAAACCGAGCATTTTCGGCCGCTTCTTCTCATCGGCATTGCGGTAATTGGCCACCTGTTCCGGGTTGGCCGCCAGCACCTCATCCACCACCGCCTCGATCGCCCCGCTATCGGTGATCTGCTTCAGACCCCGCGCCTCGATGATCTGGTCGGCACTTCCCTCACCGGCCCACATGGCTTCAAACACCTGCTTGGCGATCTTGCCGGAGATGGTCTGGTCGACGATGCGCCGCAGCATGCCCCCCAGATCGTTCGCGCTGACCGGGCTCGCCTCCAGGGCAATCCCCGCCTTGTTCAGGGCGCCCGACAGTTCACCCATCACCCAGTTGGCGGCCAGCTTGGCATCACCCGCCACACTGGCGGCCTGTTCAAAATAGTCCGCCAGCGCCTTGCTGGCCGTCAGCACGGCCGCGTCATAGGTGCTCAGACCGTACTGCTCCGCAAACCGCTGCCGCTTGGCATCCGGCAGTTCCGGCATATCCGCCCGGACCGCCTCGATCAGCCCCTCGTCCAGCTCCACCGGCAACAGGTCCGGATCGGGGAAGTAGCGGTAGTCATTAGCCTCCTCCTTGGAGCGCATGGAGCGGGTTTCATCCCGGTCCGCATCGTACAGCCGGGTCTCCTGGACCACTTCGCCACCCGCCTCGATCAGGTCGATCTGACGCTCCACCTCGATATTGATGGCACGCTCCAGGAAGCGGAACGAGTTGAGGTTCTTCAGTTCGGCGCGGGTACCCAGCGGTCCACCCACGGGGCGCACTGAGACATTGGCATCACAGCGGAACGAGCCCTCCTGCATGTTGCCGTCACAGATGCCCAGATACTGGACGATCTGGTGGATTTTTTTGGCATAGGCCACCGCCTCTCTGGCGGAGCGCAAATCCGGTTCCGAGACAATCTCCAGCAGGGGCGTGCCGGCCCGGTTCAGATCCACACCGGTCATGCCGTGAAAATCCTCATGCAGGGACTTGCCGGCATCCTCTTCCAGGTGGGCCCGGGTCACCCCGACCGGTTTCACCGTGCCGTCATCCAGCTCGATCTCCACACTGCCCTTACCCACAATCGGCAGCTCAAACTGGCTGATCTGGTAACCCTTGGGCAGATCCGGGTAGAAGTAGTTCTTGCGTGCAAACACCGAGCGCGGTGCGATCTCGGCCTGGATTGCCACCCCAAAGGTGATCGCCATGCGAACCGCCTCCCGGTTCAACACCGGCAACACCCCCGGCATGCCCAGATCCACGTTACAGGCCTGGGTGTTCGGCGCGGCGCCGAATGCGGTGGAAGCGGCGGAAAAGATCTTGGATCTGGTCGCCAGCTGGGCATGGATCTCCAGCCCGATTACGGTTTCCCATTGCATATGCTGTCTCTGTTCTTGTCTCTGATTACTCAAAACCGGCTGGCGCCGACAAGTGCCAGTCGGTCGACTGCTGCAGTTGATACGCGATGTTCAGCAGCCGCCCTTCCTGGAAATAGTTACCGATCAGTTGCAGCCCGACCGGCATGCCATTCACCGGTTTCACCGGCACTGACATGCCCGGCAAGCCGGCCAGATTCACGGCGATCGTGTAGATATCGGATAGGTACATGGTGACCGGGTCATCCGCTTTTTCGCCAATACCGAAGGCCGTGGAGGGCGCGGTCGGCCCCATGATCACATCCACCTGCTCAAAGGCGGCACGGAAGTCATCCGAGATCAGGTGACGAATCTGCTGTGCCTTCAGGTAGTAGGCATCGTAGTAGCCGGCGGACAAGGCGTAGGTGCCGATCATGATGCGACGCTTCACCTCGGCGCCGAACCCCTCGCCCCGGGAGCGTTTGTAAAGGTCTTCCAGGTCCCGGGGTTCACTGCAGCGATAGCCGTAACGCACGCCATCAAAGCGGGACAGGTTGGAGGAGCACTCGGCCGGCGCCACCACGTAGTAGGTCGGCACCCCGAGCCGGGTGTTGGGCAGGCTGATCTCCACCAGCTCCGCCCCCAGGCGGGTGTACTCATCCAGCGCCAGCTGGATAGAATCGGCGATCGCACTGTCCAGCCCGTCGTCGAAATACTCTTTCGGAACACCGATCCGCAACCCCTTCAGGTCATCATTCAGCGTCGCCTGGTAGTCCGGCACCGGTTGCTCCGCGCAGGTGGAATCGCGCTCATCGAACCCGGCCATGGCCTGCAGCAGGATAGCCGCATCCTCAGCACTGCGCGCCATCGGTCCGCCCTGGTCCAGCGAGGAGGCGAAGGCGATCATGCCGTAGCGCGATACCCGGCCGTAGGTCGGCTTCAGCCCGGTGATGCCGCAGAAAGCAGCCGGCTGACGAATCGATCCGCCGGTATCGGTACCGGTGGCAGCGGCACAGAGCCTGGCCGCGACGGCGGCGGCCGAACCACCCGAGGAGCCACCCGGCACACTGCCCGCCTTCCAGGGATTGTGGACCGGTCCGTAAAAACTGGTCTCATTGGAAGAGCCCATGGCGAACTCATCCATGTTGGCTTTGCCCAGCATCACGGCGCCGGCCTGCTTCATCAGCGAGACCACGTGGGCGTCATAGGGGGCGATAAAGTTGTCCAGCATCCGGGAGCCGCAGCTGGTTTTTACCCCGTCGGTGCAGAAGATGTCCTTGTGCACGACCGGAATGCCCAGTAACTGCCCGGACTCTCCGGCCTGAATCCGGCCATCCGCCTGCTCCGCCTCCCGCAGCGCCTCCTCTTCACAGACACTGATCAGACAGTTCAGATCGGGATTATGACTGGCAATCCGGTCCAGGTAGGCCCGGGTGAGTTCGACGCTGCTGAATTCACCGGCCCGCAGACCTTGCGCCAACTCGGAAATAGATTTGTTATGCATGCACTCTACCCATCAATTTCTTACACTTGCCCGCGTTGCGGAGACTATACTCACTCTATCACCCGGGGAACCAGGTAGAGTCCATCCTCGGTCAGTGGTGCAATCGACTGGAACTTTTCCCGCTGATCCACTTCCCGAACCTCGTCTGCCCGCAATCGCTGCGCCATGTGCAGCGGATGGGCCATGGGCTCAACCCCGGCGGTATCTACCGACTCCATCTGCGCCACCAGGTGCAGAATATTTGACAGGTCTGAGGTGACTGCATCCAGCTCCTCATCACTCACGGCAAGACGCGCCAGGTGGGCAATCTTCTCGACATCGGATCTTTCCAGCGACATGATTTCCTCGACAATACAGACGGTTGATCCCGGCGCAGGATAGCAACGTGCTACACTGGACAGCGGCTTTCGCGCAGATCAGCGCCCTGTGGGGACGAATCCACTTCCGGGCCGGCCGATCACACCGGGATTACGCAAGAGGGGGAAATTAACACATTTATCAGCGTGCGTGCAGGTGCATAAATGATAAACAAGCCCCCAAACCGGCATATTTTCCAACAGAGCGCCTTGCCCAATACCCCTGCTGATTGCTAGATTACGTCTTTTTCCCGGGGCACCACGACGGAAGCGGCGCCCCACAACAACTAACGACACACCTCACGGGATATCATTTTCGCAATGTTCAGACGCATACGCGGGCTTTTCTCCAACGATTTGTCGATCGATCTTGGGACTGCCAATACCCTGATTTACGCACGCGGCCAAGGCATCGTGCTCGACGAACCCTCCGTAGTGGCCATTCGCCAGGACCGGGGGCCGGGCAGTGGCAAATCGGTTGCTGCCGTTGGTGAAGAGGCGAAGCGCATGCTCGGCCGCACCCCCAACAACATCACCGCCATCCGGCCCATGAAGGACGGCGTGATCGCCGATTTCACCGTCACCGAGAAGATGCTGCAGCACTTCATCCATAAGGTGCATGAAGCCAAGCTGATCCGCCCCAGCCCCCGGGTGCTGGTGTGCGTCCCGTGCGGCTCCACCCAGGTGGAACGACGCGCCATCCGGGAATCGGCCGCCGGAGCGGGTGCCCGCGAGGTCTACCTGATAGAGGAACCCATGTCGGCCGCCATCGGCGCCGGCCTGCCGGTGAACGAGGCGCGCGGTTCCATGGTGCTGGATATCGGCGGCGGCACCTCGGAAGTGGCCATTATCTCCCTGAACGGCATCGTCTACTCCAACTCGGTGCGGGTCGGGGGAGACCGGTTTGATGAAGCGATCATAAATTACGTCCGGCGTAACTACGGCACCCTTATCGGTGAAGCAACCGCCGAGCGGATCAAGAAAGAGATAGGCTCCGCCTTCCCCGGTAACGAGGTGAAGGAGATGGAGATCAAGGGCCGCAATCTGGCCGAGGGTATTCCGCGCAGCTTCACCCTGACCAACAACGAGATACTGGAAGCGATGCAGGAACCGCTGTCCGGCATTGTCGGCGCGGTCAAGGCGGCCCTGGAGCAGACGCCGCCGGAACTGGGCGCAGACGTGGCCGAGTGCGGCATTGTGCTGACCGGTGGTGGCGCCCTGTTGAAAGATATCGACCGACTGCTGGAAGAGGAGACCGGGCTGCCGGTGCTCATCGCCGAGGATCCGCTGACCTGCGTTGCACGCGGTGGTGGCCGGGCCCTGGAGATGCTGGATGAGCGCGGCGGAGAATTTCTGTTCGCATTGGAGTAATTTGCCGTCAGGCACCGATCAGGAAGCAGAGAGGCTGATCCCCCATTAAGCCGATCTTTACACAAGGTCCGTCTATCCGTATCCGCGCATTGCTGGCCGTGGTGTTTTCGCTCGCCCTGATGATTGTGGACCATCGCCAGCATCACCTGGAGGCGGTCCGCTCGATTCTCTCCACCATCACCTACCCCTTGCAGTACGTGGCCAACGCGCCCATCGCCCTCGGCTACTGGGCCTCGGAGGCCTTTGCCACCCGCGCCCGTCTGCAGCAGGAGAACCGGGAACTGCACCGGGAGAACCTGCTGTTACAGGGCCGGCAGCAGAAACTGGCCGCCCTGGAAGCGGAGAACATGCGCCTGCGCGATCTGCTGGACTCTTCGTTCAAACTCGGCGACCGGGTCCTGATTGCCGAACTGATCGCGGTGGACATGGATCCCTACCGGCAACTGGTGCTGCTCAACAAAGGTTCCAACTCCGGCATCTACAAGGGGCAGCCGGTGCTGCACGCCAATGCCGTCATGGGGCAGGTGGTCCACGTCAATCGCTTCACCTCTTCGGTACTGATGATCACCGATGCCAGCCACGCCCTGCCTATCCAGGTGAATCGTAATGGCCTGCGCACCGTGGCGATCGGCACCGGACGCAATGATGAGCTGGAACTGCCCAACCTGCCGAACAATGCCGACATTGAGGTGGGCGATCTGCTGGTCACTTCGGGACTGGGCGGGCGCTTTCCGGCCGGCTACCCGGTCGCCACCGTCACCTCGATCCGGCGTGAGCCCGGTGAACCGTTTGCCCTGATCAAGGCCAAGCCCAGCGCCCACCTGGAGCGGGCCCGTGAGGCGCTGCTGGTGTGGACCCTCTCCCCACCCGACCGGGATGGGGCGGAAGCTGAACCGGACCAGACCACCGAACAGACAGGGGGAGAAGAGCCATGACCCTGACTCCCAGAAGCGGCACCACGGTCATTATTGTCTCTTTCTGCGTCGCCCTGCTGCTGGCGATTCTGCCGCTGCCGGACTGGGCACAGATGCTGCGCCCGCAGTGGTACACCCTGGTATTGATCTACTGGACCATGGCCCTGCCGCAGCGGGTCGGGGTGGGCGTCGGCTGGCTGGTGGGTATTGTGGTGGATGTGCTGACCGGCACCCTGCTGGGACAGCATGCCCTGCCACTGGCACTGATCGCCTACATCACTTTCGAAATGCACCAGCGGATCCGTCTGTTCCCGCTCTGGCAACAGTCCCTGACCATTCTGGTACTGCTGTTGCTGGAGAAGCTGCTCTCCCTCTGGGTGATGGGCGCGGTGGGCCAGCCCACGCCACCGCTCAGCTACTGGACGCCGCCCCTGGTGGGTATGCTGCTGTGGCCCTGGATCTACATCGTACTGCGGGATCTGCGACGCAAGTTCCAGGTCAGCTGAACCCATGTACCAGACCACCCTGAAAGATTATCTGCGCGAGAGCCGTCTGTTCCGGGCACGGGCCATCAGCGCCAGCCTGATCATTGTGCTGCTGTTGCTGCTGTTGCTGCTGCGACTGGCCCAGCTGCAGATTATCGACCATGCCCACTTTACCACCCTGTCCCGGGACAACCGGGTGAAGGTGGAACCGCTGCCGCCCACCCGAGGTCTGATCTACGACCGCAACGGTGTCATCCTGGCCCAGAATATTCCCACCCACAGCCTGGAGATCATCCCCGAGCGGGTCAAGGATCTGGAGTGGACGTTGCAGGAGCTGGGCAAGATCATCACCATCAGCGAGAACGACCGAAAGCGCTTCAAACGGCTGAAAAGCCATCAGCGCCGGTTTGAGAGTATCCCGATCCGCGTTCAACTGACTGACGAGGAGGTGGCGCGCTTTGCCGTCAACCGCCACCTGTTTCCCGGCGTTGATATCCGTGCCAAGCTGCTGCGGCAATACCCCCTCAAGGATGTGACGGCCCACATCCTCGGCTATGTGGGGCGGATTAACAAAAAGGAGCTGCAGACCATCGACAGCTCCAGCTACTCCGGCACCACCCATATCGGCAAAAACGGTATCGAGAAGTACTACGAAGAGACCCTGCACGGCCAGGTGGGACTGCAGCAGGTGGAGACCAACGCCCTGGGCCGGGTGATCCGCATACTGGAGAGCACCCCCCCGGTACCGGGGGCCGATCTGCATCTCACCCTGGACGCGTCACTGCAGCGGGTGGCCATGGATGCGTTCGGCGAGGAGAAGGGCGCAGCGGTGGCCATCGATCCGCAGACCGGCGATATTCTGGCCATGGTCAGCAAGCCCGGCTTCGACCCCAACCTGTTTGTCGAGGGGATCTCGTCCAGGGATTACAACGCGCTGCAGAATTCCGACGCCAAGCCGCTGTTCAACCGTGCCATCCGGGGCCAGTACCCCCCCGGCTCCACGATCAAGCCCTTCATTGGCCTGGGCGGTCTGGAGAACGGCGTTATTACGGATACCCAGAAAAAGTACTGTCCCGGTTTTTATCAGCTGCCGAACCACACCCACAAATACCGTGACTGGAAAAAATCCGGTCACGGGCCAGTGGACCTGTACGACAGCATCATCCAGTCCTGCGATGTCTATTACTACGACCTGGCCCAGCAGATGGGGATCGACATGCTGGCGGAGTACCTGGCCCCGTTCGGCTTCGGCCAGAAGACCGGCGTGGATATCACCGGCGAACTGGGCGGACTGCTACCCTCCCGGGAGTGGAAACAGCGCAACCGGAAACAGCCCTGGTACCCGGGCGAAACCCTCATTACCGGCATTGGCCAGGGCTACTTCCTGACCACCCCCCTGCAACTGGCCAGCGCCACCGCCACCCTGGCCAGTCGTGGCGCCCGCCTGCGCCCCCGGCTGGTCAAGTCGATCCAGTTCAATGGTGAGCCGGAACCAAAGGAGCAGCCCATCCATGAGCAGTTGCAGATTGTCCGGCAATCAGAGGCCCACTGGGATAGCGTATTCGAGGCCATGGTAAAGGTGGTGGAGGGCCCCCGCGGCACCGCCCGGCGTATCCGCAGCGAGCAGTACCATATTGCCGGAAAAACCGGTACGGCACAGGTATTTACCATTAAACAGGAAGAGACTTACGACGAGGAGAAACTGGATAAAAAGATGTATGACCACGCCCTGTTTGTCTCCTTCGCACCGGCCGAGGCGCCCCGTATTGCGGTTGCGGTGATCGTGGAGAACGGCAGCCACGGTGGCTCGGTGGCGGCGCCTATCGCAAAAGCTATCATGGACCACTACCTGCTCCCGGAATCACGCTGATGGCACATTACAAACCGAGTGGCCTGCCGGAATCCAATCCGACCCGCGCCGAGGGTCTGCTGGCCGACCTGCACCTGGATCTGCCCCTGCTGACCGGCCTGATCCTGCTGTGCGGGTTCGGCCTGCTGGTACTCTACAGCGCCAGCGGCCAGGACATGGCGATTATCGAGCGCCAACTGATCCGGCTGGGGGTCGCCTTCGCCGTCATGGTGGCGGTCGCCCAGGTGCCGCCGATCACCCTGCGTCGCTGGGCACCCTGGCTGTTTGGCGCCGGTATCCTGATGCTGATCGCGGTGCTGGTGGCCGGCCAGGTGGGTAAAGGGGCACAGCGCTGGCTCAACCTGGGTCTGTTCCGTTTCCAGCCGTCCGAACTGGTCAAACTGGCAGTACCCATGATGATCGCCTGGTTTCTGGCCGAGAAATCCCTGCCGCCACGCTGGAACCGGCTGCTCATCGCCGGCGTCATGATCCTGGTGCCGGTGCTGCTGATTGCGCGACAGCCGGATCTGGGCACCTCCCTGCTGGTGGCCAGCGCCGGCATCTTTGTGCTGTTTCTCGCCGGACTCAGCTGGCGTTTTATGGGCGGCATGATTATCACCGCCATACCGGTCTCCTGGGTGCTGTGGGAGTGGGGCATGCGCGATTACCAGCGTAACCGGGTGCTGACCTTCCTGAATCCGGAACGGGACCCCCTCGGTACCGGCTATCACATCATTCAGTCCAAGATCGCCATCGGTTCCGGCGGGCTGTATGGCAAGGGCTGGCTGAACGGCACCCAGTCCTACCTGGACTTCCTGCCCGAGGGCACCACGGACTTCATCTTCGCGGTACTCTCCGAAGAGTTCGGCTTCATCGGCATCCTGCTGCTGCTGACACTCTACCTGGTGATTATCCTGCGTGGCCTCTATATAGCCGCCCAGGCACAGGACACCTTCAGTCGCCTGCTCGGTGGGGCCGTCATCATGGTCTTTTTTGTCTATCTGTTTGTAAATACCGGCATGGTCAGCGGCATCCTGCCGGTGGTCGGTGTACCACTCCCCCTGATCAGCTATGGTGGCACATCACTGGTGACCATTATGGCCGGGTTCGGTATCCTGATGTCCATACACACCCATCGCAAGCTGCTGCCGACATGAGCCGCGGCCCTGGGATCACTCCGCATACTGGCAAAAGGAATAAGGCATGCTCAAGACCCTGACAAGAATCGGCTGTTTGGCAATCCTGTCGTGTTGCGTCCCCCTCGTGGCCTCCGCCCAGGCGCCCGGCACCGAGGCGGAGCCCCTGATCCAGGAGCTGGCGACCGAGAAGGGGTATGCGGCCGGGGAGCTGCGCAAACTGCTGCAGGGAGCCAGTCGCAGCCAGCGGGTCATCGACAGCCTGAACCGTCCGGCCGAGATCACCCATACCTGGAAGACCTACCGGCCCATTTTCCTAAAACAGAGCCGTATCGATGCGGGCGTCGCCTTCTGGGAGAAGCACCAGGAGACCCTGGAGCGGGCCGAACAGCGCTACGGCGTTCCGCCGGAGATCATCGTTGCCATCATTGGCGTCGAGACCTTCTATGGCAAACGCCCGGGTAACATCAGCATCCTCGATGCCCTCTACACCCAGGCCTACCACTACCCGAAACGCTACCAGTTCGGGCGCAACCAGCTGAAGGCGTTCCTGCAGATCCTGATGGAGGAGGAGATGGAACCCAGCATGGCCGTGGGCTCCTATGCCGGCGCCATGGGCATGCCCCAGTTCATCCCCACCAGCTATCTCGGTTATGCGGTCGACTTCAACGGCGACGGCAAACGGAATATCTGGAGTGATACCGAGGATGTGATCGGCAGCGTGGCCAACTATTTCAGCAAACACAACTGGCGTCAGGGCGAGCTGGTGGTGCTGCCGGTCCGGCCGATTGAGGCGGGTCAGCCGTTCTACACCGAGCCGGCCCAGCGGACCAAAAAACCGGATACCCCGCTGGCCGAGCTGGCGGCGGCCGGCATCCTGGCGAACCAGGCACCCACACTCCCGGCCGATACGCTGGCGACCGTGCTGCATCTGCAGGGCGCCGCGGGATCCGAATTCTGGCTCGGTCTGAACAACTTCTATGTCATTACCCGCTACAACCACAGCAACCTCTACGCCATGGCGGTCTATCAGCTGAGCCAGGCGATACGGTCACAAAAACAGGGGTCTGAGAACTGATGCCTGTCGTCACACCCAACAGATCACTGCTTCTGGCACTGCTGTGCGCCGGCCTGCTCAGTGCCTGCTCGGGCCGCGCACCGGTACTGTCCGGCGGTGACAGTGCGCCGGCCCGGCGCCTGGACCCCAACACCATTGCCGACGCCACACCCCGGGCGGAACCGAAGAGCACCCGTGGCAACCCGACCTCCTACAAGGTGCTGGGGAAACGCTACTACACCCTGCCAAGCAGTCGTGGCTATGTGGAGCGAGGTATCGCCTCCTGGTACGGCACCAAGTTTCACGGCCGCTCCACCAGTAGCGGGGAGCCGTACGACATGTACGCCATGACGGCGGCCCACAAGAGCCTGCCCCTGCCGACCTACGTGAAAGTGACCAACCTGCGTAACGGCCGCAGCGCCATCGTCAAGGTGAATGATCGTGGCCCGTTCCACGACAACCGGCTGATTGACCTCTCCTATGCTGCTGCCACCAAACTGGGCATCCTGGCCGAAGGTACCGGGCTGGTAGAGGTGCGGGCACTGGATCCGGGCGCTCCGGCAACCCAGCCGCAGCCACAACCACAGCCGCCGGCAACAGTGGCCGGCAATACCAGCGCACCACCACCCGCCCTGTTCATCCAGGTCGGCGCCTTCAGCAGTCGCCACAACGCCAACCAGCTGAGCCAGCGCCTGGGCGGATCACTGCAGCAGCAGGTGCGCATCCAGCAGGTGGACAATCAGGGGCAACGGCTGTACCGGGTGCAGATCGGCCCGCTTTCCAGTGTGGAACAGGTCGACCAACTGAGCCAGTTGCTGCCCGGCCTGGGGATCAGGGAGAGCCAGGTGATCATCGACTGATCGTAGGCCCGGCGACAACCCCAGACGGGTTATCCGGGCCGGTTGACCGAATCCCGCAATCTTTGGCAGCGATTTTGCGCCGCCTTTCGCGTTAGAATAAACCGCCAACAGACAGAACCTCGTCCGTTTTGTGCTGTCATTAGCTGCTTCAGGCTCAAGTAACTGATAAGGACTACCATGTTTGTACGCACCACCAGAACCAACCTGCTCTCCCTGCTCGCCTTCATCCTTCTGACGCTCTCCCTGCTGCCGGCCATTGCCGCACCGGTGCCGGCACCGCCCAGCGTCGCCGCCACGGGCCACCTGCTGATCGATTTCGACAGCGGTTATGTGCTTGCGGAAAACAATGCGGAGCAGCGACTGGAACCGGCCAGCCTGACCAAAATCATGACCGCCTACGTGGTCATGAAGGAGATCGAGGCGGGTCAGGTGACGTTGCAGGATCAGGTGCTGGTGAGCAAAAAGGCTTGGCGCACGCCGGGCTCCCGCATGTTTATCGAAGTGGGCAAGAAGGTCTCCCTGGAGGATCTGCTCAAGGGCATGATTATCCAGTCCGGCAACGATGCCAGCGTGGCGCTGGCTGAACATATCGCCGGCAGTGAGGAGACCTTCGCCAATCTGATGAACGACCACGCCCGACGTCTGGGGATGGTGAATACCCACTTCGTCAACAGCACCGGCCTGCCGGCCGACGAGCACTACACGACGCCACGGGATATCGCCCAGGTGGCACGCGCCACCATCCGGGAGTTTCCGGAGCTCTATACGTGGTATGCGACCAAGGAGTTCACCTTCAACAATATCAAGCAGCACAACCGCAACAAGCTGTTGTGGCGCGACGATGCGGTGGACGGGGTCAAGACCGGCCATACCGAAGCGGCCGGCTACTGCCTGGTGGCTTCCGCCAAGAAAGACGGCATGCGGTTGATTTCGGTGGTGATGGGCACCAAAAGCGAGGACGCCCGGGCCCGTGAGAGCCAGTCCCTGCTCAACTATGGCTTCCGTTTCTATGAAACCCACCGACTCTACGGAGCCGGCGAAAAACTGACCAGCACCCGGGTCTGGAAGGGCAGCCAGGAGCAGCTCCGCCTGGGTCTGACCCGGGATCTCTATATCACTATCCCCAGGGGTCAGTACCAGAATCTCAATGCCGGCATGCAGATCGAACCGCAAATCATCGCCCCGGTCAGCCCGGGCCAGCCCCTGGGCAAGCTCAACATTTCCCTGGATGGGGAGAGCGTGGTGGAGGAGAGCCTGGTGGCACTCGACCCGATCGACGAAGGCGGCCTGGTACAGACCATCAAGGACACTGTGCTGCTATGGCTGGAGTAAGCGACAACCGCAACTCCGAAGTGACGCCGGAGATCTATCTCAACGGACAGTTTCTGCCCCCGGAAGAGGCCAGGATCTCGGTCATGGATCGGGGCTTTCTGTTTGGCGACGGGGTCTACGAAGTGGTCCCCTGTTATGCAGGGCGTCTGTTCCGGCTGGAGCATCACCTGCAGCGCCTGGACAACAGCCTGCGCGGTATCCGCATGGAGAACCCGCTGGACCGGCCCCAATGGCAGGCGCTACTGGAACGGTTGATTGCCCAGTTGCCGGGGGCAGACCAGTCGATCTATCTGCAGATCACCCGCGGCTCCAGCGGCCGTCGGGAACACGCCATACCCAGCGGTATTGAACCGACGGTGTTTGTCATGACCCAGCCGGCAATCTACCCGGACGCCGCCACCCTGGCCACCGGCATCAAGGCGGTCACCCTGCCGGACAACCGGTGGGAGCGCTGTAATATCAAGGCCATCACCCTGCTGGCCAATGTGCTTCTGCGCAGCGAGGCGAAAGACCGGGGAGCGGCCGAGGCGATCCTGATCCGTGACGGCTTCGCCACCGAGGGAGCAGCCAGCAACCTGTTCATTGTCCAGTCGGGCGAGATCATCACCCCGCCCAAGAGCGATCACCTGCTGCCCGGCATCACCCGCGACCTGGTGCTGGAGCTGGCGCAACAGCACGCCCAGCCCTACACTGAAAAGGAGATCAGCCGGCAGATGCTGGACGATGCGGACGAGGTCTGGATAACCAGCTCCACCAAGGAGGTGATGGCGGTGGTCGAGTTGGACGGCCGACCGGTTGGAAACGGCAAGCCTGGCCCCATATACAGCCGCATGGCCGGCTTTTACAGCGAATACAAGGCCCTGCTTCAGGCGGGCCGGATACTATCCTGAATCCCATGAAACAAGAACGCGACACCCTGCTGGAGTTCCCCTGCGAATTCTCCGTCAAGGCCATGGGCCTTGCCAGTCATCCCGACTTCGAGGCTCTGGTCACGGAGATCGTCGGCACCCATGTGCCCGACCTGCCCCGCGACGCCAGCCGCTGCCGGGCCAGCAAAAACGGCAAATACCTCTCGGTCACCGTCACCTTCCAGGCCAGCAACAAGGCCCAGCTGGACGCCATCTACTACGCCCTCACCGACCATGACGACGTGGTGATGAGCCTCTGATGGGCGAGCGTCCCGCCCTGCCGCCGCTGATCCGCCAACTTGGCCGGCAAGCCTACGAACCGGTCTGGCAGCAGATGCAAGCCTTCACCGACAACCGGAATGCGACCACCCGGGACGAGATCTGGCTGGTGGAACACCCGCCGGTCTTCACCCTGGGGCAGGCCGGCAAACCGGAACACCTGCTTAACCCGGGCCATATCCCGGTGATCAAAACTGACCGGGGCGGCCAGGTCACCTACCACGGCCCGGGACAACTGGTCGCCTACCTGCTGCTGAATCTGCGCCACTACGGACTGGGGGTGCGCCAGCTGGTGACCCTGATCGAACAGAGCATCGTGGATCTGTTGCGGCACTACGGAATCGACTCCATGGCGCGTCCGGATGCACCCGGCGTCTACGTGGATGGCAGCAAGATTGCCGCACTCGGCCTGCGGGTGCGGCACGGCTGCAGTTTTCATGGCCTGAGCCTGAATGTGGACATGGACCTGGAACCCTTTGACCGGATCAACCCCTGCGGCTATCCCGGCCTCCAGGTGACACAGCTGCGCGACCTGGCCGACCCGGAACCCCTGTTTACTGTGGGTCACCGGCTGGCCCACCACATTTTAAGCCGACTCGGCTACAATCAAGACCTACAGACCACAGGCGATAACAGTTCCCATGAGTAAACCCGAAGATTACAACGCCCCGTCGCGGGCCACCCCGGAAACCCACCAGCGCGGCAGTGAAAAGCTGGCCAGAATTCCCGTCAAGGTAGAACCGACCCGGGAGATGCCCCGCAAGCCCGCCTGGATCCGGGTGAAGATGCCCAGCGGGGAACGGGTCAACCAGATCAAGCAGATCCTGCGCCAGAGCAAACTCAGCTCGGTGTGTGAAGAGGCCGCCTGCCCCAACCTGGGCGAGTGCTTCAGCCACGGCACCGCCACCTTCATGATCATGGGCGATATCTGCACCCGCCGCTGCCCGTTCTGCGACGTGGCCCACGGCAAACCCCAGCCGCTCGATCCCCAGGAGCCGATCGAACTGGCAGAGGCGGTGAAGGCGATGCAACTGCGCTACGTGGTGATCACCTCGGTTGACCGGGACGACCTGCGGGATGGCGGTGCCGGCCACTTTGTTGACTGCATCACCGCACTGCGCGACACCAACCCGGACACCCGGATCGAGATCCTGGTCCCCGATTTCCGGGGCCGCATCGACGTGGCGCTGGATGCCTTCGCCGAGACCCGGCCGGACGTGTTCAATCACAACCTGGAGACCATTCCCCGTCTCTATCGCCAGGCACGGCCGGGCGCCGACTACCAGGGTTCGCTCGATCTGCTGGCCCGCTTCAAGCAGCGCCACCCCGACGTCCAGACCAAATCCGGCCTGATGCTGGGCCTGGGTGAGAGCAACGAAGAGGTGCTGGCGGTCATGCGGGACCTGCGCGACCACCAGGTCAATATGCTGACCCTGGGCCAGTATCTGCAACCGAGCCGGGATCACCTGCCGGTGGACCGGTTTGTCACACCCCGGGAGTTCGACCAGTTGCGTCAGGAGGGCGAAGCCATGGGCTTCTCCAACGTGGCCAGCGGCCCACTGGTGCGCTCCTCCTACCACGCCGACCTGCAGGCCAACCCGCTACTCGATCGCGATGACAAGGAGTAATCGATGGATCAAGAGATTGTCTGGGCACTGAAGACCCTGGTATTACCCCCCGGCATACTGGTAGTGCTGGGACTGCTCGGCCTGCTGCTGGCCGGACGCCTGATCGGCAAGCTGCTGCTGTTCACCAGCGTGGCGGCACTCTACCTGTTATCAACCCCCTACATCGCCGGCCAGCTGATGGCCAGCCTGGAGACCATCACCCCGCTCACCGCGGCTCAGATCAGCAGCTCCGATGCCCAGGCCATTGTGGTACTGGGTGCCGGACGCCGGGAAGCGGCAGCGGAATATGGCGACCAGGATACGGCCAATGACCTGTTTCTGGAGCGTCTGCGCTACGCCGCCTGGCTGTCGCGCAAGAGTGGCTTGCCGTTGATCACCAGTGGCGGCTCCCCACACAGTGTGGGCCCCAGCGAGGCAGCGATTGGCCGGGCGATACTGGAGCAGGAGTTTGGCGTGAAGGTAATGCTCACCGAAGATCGTAGCCGCATCACCCGGGAACAGGCGCTGCTACTGAAGCCGTTGCTGGAGCAACACGATATTCACAAGATCCTGCTGGTGACCCACGCCTGGCACATGCTGCGTGCCCTGGACGTGTTCGAAGCGGCGGGGATCCAGGTGCAGCCGGCGCCCACAGGATTTGCCCACGGCCCGGATGGACAGACCAGTTTCCATGACTGGCTGCCAACCGCCAGGGCGTTCAGACACAGCTACTTTGCTCTGCATGAACAGCTGGGGCGGGTCTGGTATCGGCTGCTCAACTAAGCGCGGTCGGGCGGTTATCTGAACCGCTCGGGTAGCGCCTGGATCGGGCAATGGGGGTGCCACAGGCGATCGAACTGGGGCGCGGCCAGCGCGACATCGCCACTCACCCAGAGCTGTTCGCCACCGCCGGCCTGACTCTCCAGCAACAAATCATGCTGGGCCAGGCGCCGGCGCAACTCCCGGGCGATGGCTTGCCCGGTATCCACAATCGCCACGCCGGGCCCGGCCAACTGCTCTATCAACGGGCGCAGGTAGGGGTAGTGGGTACAACCGAGTACCAGGGTATCCGCTCCCTGCTCCCGTAATGGCCCGACAATGGCCGCCACCAGCGCGCGGGTTTGGTCACTGTCCAGGTCACCCGACTCCACCCGCTCCACCCAGCCCGGACAGGGCCGCACCATGACCCGACACTGCTGTCCGTGCTGTGACACCAGGCGTTGGAATTTTTCGCTACCCAGGGTGCCTTCAGTAGCCAGCACCCCGACCACGCCGCTGCGACTTAAATTGATTGCCGGCTTCACGCCCGGCTCCACGCCGACCACCGGCAGGGCGAACGCCTCCCGCAGCTGGGCCACCGCTGCCGCCGTGGCGGTGTTACAGGCCACCACAATCGCCTTAGCCCCCTGCTCGATCAGAAACCGGCCAATAGCCAGGGAGCGCTGCCGCACCACAGCGGCAGGCTTGTTGCCATAGGGGAGATAGCCGGTATCGGCCACATAGCAGAGCGGTTCCGCCGGCAGCAGCCGGCGGATATGGTGCAAAACCGACAGGCCCCCAACGCCGGAATCAAATACCCCGATCGGCCCGTCGCGCTTCAGGTCAATCGTCATCCCGGTGATATTCGCCTTCAATCACCCGGGGGTTGCCGGGTTGCGCCTCAGGACCGGCGCCCGCCACGGGACGCATGGTACCCGAGCGCTTGAGAAACCAGACAATCATGGCGCGCCGCACAGGTGGAACCAGGCAGAGGAAACCGAACAGGTCGGTAAAAAAGCCCGGCAGCAGCAACAGAATGCCACTCAGCAGCAACACAACCCCTTCGAGCATCTCGATGGCCGGCACTTCCCCCCGCTCCATGCCGGCCCGCACCCGCATGGCGGTGGAGAAGCCCTGTATCCGGACCAGTGCGCCACCCAGGACAGCGGTGAAAACCGTCAGGAGAATGGTCGGCAAAGCACCGATCAGAGAACCGACCTCGATGAGAAAATAGAGTTCGAACAGCGGGATGCCGACAAACAGCAGCAGAAGCAGGAATAGAGGATTCATGGGGGCAGAGCTTACGCCCCGCAACCGGACGATTCAAGATAACCACAATCATATGCGGGCTTACCCCGGGCCGGTGGCGCTCTCGATGCTGCATCACCGCTGCACAAGCCGGGTACAACCAGGGGTAAACCATAATAAGTATCCGTATTTATTTGGATTTTGCGCACAACCGATCAATCCTGTATCTTCCGGCCCATGCCCGTGGACAAGCTTTTGATCTACTGTACCTGCCCCGACCAGGAAAGCGCCGACAGGATCGCCGGCCAGCTGGTTGAACAACGACTCGCCGCCTGCGTCAGCGTGACGGCGCCGGTCAAATCGGTTTATGTCTGGCAGGATAAGCTTGAAAAGTCGGAGGAGTACCTGTTGCTGATAAAGAGCACGCAAGCACGCTATGCGGATCTGCAGCAGACCATTGTCTCTCTCCATCCTTATGAACTACCGGAGATTATTGCGGTCCCTGTACAGCAAGGTCTACCAGCTTACCTTCATTGGATTGATGTATGTACACAATAAAAAAATTAAATGCACTGCTTTTGTTACAGATCCTACTGTTACTGACGTTTTTTGGTGCCGCCCAGGCTGAACAGCCCGACTACCTGACGCCCCAAGAGGCATTCAAGCTGAACACCGCTGTCGAGGATGCTGACAATATCCGGCTCACCTGGCAGATTGCCGAGGGATACTACCTCTATCGCAACAAGATCAAGTTCACCAGCCAGACCCCGGGCATCACCCTGGGCGAAGCCCGCTTCCCGGCGGGTAAAAACAAGCATGATGAATTTTTTGGTGACGTGGAGATCTACCGCCACTCGGTCTCCATCCAGCTCCCCCTGCAGCGTGCTGCCGACGCCGGCGGCACGCTGGTGCTGGCGACCGTCTCCCAGGGTTGTGCCGATGCCGGCCTCTGTTACCCGCCACAGAAACAGAACGTCACCCTGACCCTGCCGCCGACCAGCGCCCCGGCGTTGGGTGGCCTGGGCAACCTGGGCCAATCCCTGGGTATCCAGGAAGAGGATGACATACCCACACCGGAGCAGGCTTACCAGCTCTCCGCCACGGTTGAGCAGGCCGATCGCATTCGCCTGAACTGGCAGATCGCACCGGGCACCTATCTGTACCAGGATAAAATCGGGGTGACGTTGCAATCCGGTGAGGGGGTACAACTGGGCCAGTTCCAGCTGCCTCCCGCTAAAATCAAACAGAACGCCCTGAAACCGGATGGATCATTCGGTGATCTGCCGGTCTACCACAACGAGATTGATCTGCCGCTGCCACTCATTCGCAGCAGCGGCGATGCCACTGATATCGAGTTGCAGGTGAATTATCAGGGCTGTGCCGAAGCCGGCGTCTGCTATCCGCCCGCCCGCAAGCGCTTCACCCTGGCCCTGCCCGCCATAAGCACCGCACAGGCCAGCACCCTGGCGCAGCAGACTGCTGCGGCCCCGGTTCAGGCGGCCAGCTCAACCGAGGAACCCCAGTCTGAAATGGACGAGATCGCCTCTACCCTGGCCGGCGGTAACACCCTGTTAATCACACTGCTGTTCTTTGGCCTGGGTCTGGCACTGTCACTGACCCCCTGCGTCTTCCCCATGATCCCGATCCTGTCCGGCATCATTGCCGGTCAGGGCACGGGCATCACCACCTACAAGGCCTTCATCCTCTCCCTGGTCTATGTGCTGGCCATGTCAGTCACCTACACCGGCGCGGGCGTCCTGGCCGGCCTGTTCGGGCAGAATCTGCAGGCCGCCTTCCAGGATCCCTGGATACTCGGTTTCTTCGCCCTGGTGTTCGTCGCGCTGGCCCTCTCCATGTTCGGCTTCTACGAGCTGCAACTGCCCAGCAGCTGGCAGAGCAAACTGACGGAACGGAGCAACAAACAGTCCGGCGGCAGCCTGGTGGGTGTGGCCATCATGGGCTTCCTGTCCGCCCTGATCGTCGGCCCCTGCGTGGCACCACCCCTGGCGGGCGCACTGATCTACATCGGCCAGACCGGCGACGCCCTGCTGGGTGGACTCGCCCTGTTCGCGCTTGCCATGGGCATGGGTACCCCGCTCATCATCATCGGCACCTCCGCCGGCAAGTACCTGCCCCGGGCCGGCAGCTGGATGGACAAGGTGAAGGCCGTATTCGGTGTCGGCATGCTGGCGGTTGCCATCATCCTGCTGGAGCGGGTTGTGCCGGCGGATATCGCCATGTTGCTGTGGGGCATCCTGCTGGTGGTCAGCGCCATCTATATGGGCGCCGTGGGCGAACTGCCGGTGGAAGCATCGGGCTGGGATCGACTCTGGAAAGGTCTCGGCATGGTGCTGCTGATTTACGGCAGCCTGATGCTGATCGGTGCGGCAGCCGGCGGCAAGGATACGGTGCAACCACTGCGCGGCCTGTTCGCCGCCGGCGGCACCAGCGAATCCGCCCATCTGCAGTTCAAACGCATCAAGACCGTGGCCGACCTGGAGCGGGAAGTCGCCGCCGCCAGCAGCGCCGGCAAGCCGGTGATGCTCGACTTCTACGCCGACTGGTGCGTCTCCTGCAAGGAGATGGAGCGTTACACCTTCAGCGATCCCCAGGTGATGGCAGCACTCTCAGATGCCGTTCTGCTGCAGGCTGACGTGACCGCCAATGACGAGCAGGATATCGCCCTGCTGCAGGGACACTTCGGACTACCGGGACCGCCCAGCATCATGTTCTATGGCAGGGATGGCCAGGAGCGTAAAGGCTATCGCGTCGTCGGCTTCAAGGGACCGGAGGAGTTCGCCAGTCACGTTAGGAGTGCCCTGCAATGAAAATGCGCTATGCCCTCATATTCCCCCTGCTGCTCGGTCTGGGACTCCTGTCCGGTTGCGAGCAGGAGCCCGCACCGGCCAAGCCGAACCTGACCGGCAATGCCGAAAGCCAGATGCCGGCCTTCAGCTTTCCCGACCTGGAAGGCCAGCAACAGGCCAGCGACCAGTGGGCCGGCAAGGTGCTGGTGGTGAACTACTGGGCCACCTGGTGCCCGCCCTGCCGCAAGGAGATGCCGCTGTTTATCGAGACCCAGCAGCACTACCAGGAGCAGGGCGTTCAGTTCGTCGGCATCGCCATTGATGACCCGGACATGGTGCAGGACTTTGTCGATGTCTACGATATCCGCTTTCCCATCCTGATCGGCAACACCAAGGCGATCGAACTATCCAATCGCATGGGCAACCGGTTCGATTCGCTCCCCTTCACGGCCATTTTCGACCGTCAGGGCAAGACCCGTTATATCCAGGTGGGCGAGATGAAACGCGAAGTGCTGGAAAAAGAGCTGAAGGCGGTGCTTTAGCCGGAAATGTGGGTCCGATCACTGACAAATGTGTCATTAATCACGATCGGATCCACTTTATTATTTTAATTCTCTATTTATTTTCGCCGATCTTGGCGTGATCTTCGCTAAAATCTGGACAAACTCACTTCACTCCGTCAGAATTTAAACTTAATTCGATTTTACCACCCCTGCCGCTTCAGGCGCGTAACGGGGCGAGCTACCACCTGTCGGGAAATCTATCATGGCGACCATTCTGGTACTGAACGGCCCCAATCTGAATCTACTGGGAACCCGTGAGCCGGAACTGTATGGCCAGGAGACGCTGGCCGATATCGAGGAGCGCCTGACCCACCTGACCCAGGGCGCCGGCCACAGCCTCACCTTTACCCAGAGCAATGCCGAGCACGAGCTGATCGAGCGTATTCATCGCGCCCGGGATGAGCAGGTCGCCTATATCATTTTCAATCCGGCAGCGTTCACCCACACCAGCGTCGCCCTGCGTGACGCCCTGCTCGGGGTGAGCATCCCCTTTATAGAAGTGCACCTCTCCAACGTTCACGCGCGGGAGCCGTTCCGCAAGCACTCCTATTTTTCCGATATTGCTGAAGGCGTCATCAGCGGCCTGGGAGTACAGAGTTACGAACTCGCACTCGCCGCCGCCCTCAAACGTCTCAGCACCTAAGCAACCGAACCGGGATTTACAACCACCATGGATATCCGCAAAGTAAAAAAACTGATCGAGCTCATCGAAGAGTCCGATGTGGCCGAGATCGAAATACACGAAGGTGAAGAGTCGGTGCGTATCAGCCGGGTCAGCTCGACCATGCCGCCCATCACCATGAGCGCACCGCAACCGCAAATGGCGCCCGCAGCGGCACCCGCCGCACCGGCCCCGGCTGCCGAAGCCGCCAGTGAAGCAAAGCCGGAGCTGACCGGTCACGCGATTCGTTCACCCATGGTGGGCACCTTCTATCGCTCCCCGACCCCCACATCCAAACCCTTTGTCGAGGTCGGCCAGCAGGTCAATGTGGGTGAGACACTCTGCATTATCGAGGCGATGAAGATCCTCAACCAGATCGAGTGTGACAAGTCCGGTGTAATCTCCAAGATCCTGGTGGAAAACGGCCAGCCCGTGGAATACAACGAGCCCCTGTTTATTATTGAATAAAGGCCCCTGTCGCTATGATTGAAAAAATCGTCATTGCCAATCGGGGCGAAATTGCCCTGCGTATCCTGCGGGCCTGCCGTGAACTGGGCATCAAGACCGTGGCCGTGCACTCGGAAGCCGACCGGGAGCTGAAGCATGTCCGGCTGGCGGATGAGACCGTCTGTATCGGCCCCGCCCCTTCCGCCGGCAGCTACCTGCAGGTCCACTCCATTATCAGCGCCGCCGAGGTGACCGACGCCATGGCCATCCACCCCGGCTATGGCTTCCTGTCGGAAAACGCCGATTTTGCCGAACGCGTTGAGGAGAGCGGTTTCATCTTCATCGGCCCGAGGCCGGAAACCATCCGCATGATGGGTGACAAGATCACCGCCATCGAAGCGATGAAAGAGGCCGGCGTACCCTGTGTGCCGGGCTCCGACGGCCCGCTCGACAGCGACGAACGCAAAACCCTGAAAATGGCCAGCGAGATCGGCTACCCGGTCATTATCAAGGCGGCCGGTGGCGGTGGTGGACGCGGTATGCGCGTGGTCCACTCCGAAGCCAACCTGCTGAACGCCATCTCCCTGACCAAGGCCGAGGCCGGCGCCGCCTTCGGCAATGACACGGTCTACATGGAAAAGTACCTGGAGAATCCGCGCCACGTGGAGTTCCAGGTGCTGGCCGATACCCACGGCAATGCCATCCACCTGGGCGAGCGGGACTGCTCAATGCAACGCCGGCACCAGAAGGTGGTTGAAGAGGCTCCGGCACCGGGCATTTCCGAGGAGCTGCGGAACCGCCTCGGTGAACGCTGCGCCGAGGCGTGCCGCAGGATCGGCTACCGGGGCGCCGGCACGTTCGAGTTCCTGTATGAAAACGGCGAGTTCTATTTCATCGAAATGAACACCCGCATCCAGGTGGAGCACCCGGTCACCGAGATGATAACCGGGGTGGACATCGTCAAGGAGCAGCTGCGCATCGCCGCCGGTGAGGAGCTGGCCTATCGCCAGTCCGACATCCAGATCCGCGGTCACGCCGTGGAGTGTCGAATCAACGCCGAGGACCCGGACAGCTTCATGCCCAGCCCGGGGGATATCACCCACCTGCATATTCCGGGCGGCCCCGGCATTCGGGTCGACACCCACATCTACGACGGCTACCGGGTACCACCCCACTACGACTCCATGATCGGCAAGCTGATCGCCCATGGCGAAAACCGGGCATCCGCCATTGCCCGCATGCGCACGGCCCTGTCGGAGATGGTGGTGGACGGCATCAAGACCAATATCCCGTTGCAGCAGCGCATCATGCAGGACGAGGCGTTCGCCCGGGGCGGCGCCAATATTCACTACCTGGAAAAGAAACTGGGTCTATAAAACCGCGTATCACGGCACCGGGTCTGACATCCCTGCCGACTGGAGTTGATCGTGCCCTGGATACAAGCCCACCTCACCACTGGCAAGGAGCAGGCCCCGCTGATCGAACTGCTGTTCGAGAACCTGGGCGCCCTCTCCACCACCCTGGAGGATGCGGAGGACGAACCGCTGCTGGAGCCCAAACCGGGTGAGCTGCCCATCTGGCAGCGAACCCGGGTCACCGGCCTGTTTGATGGTGATATCGACAGCGATAATCTGCGCCATCGCATCAACCAGACACTCAACAGCGATGTCACCCTGACCCTGGAGCTGGAAGTGTTGGAGGACCAGGCCTGGGAACGCGCCTGGCTGGACAACTTTCACGCCATGTCGTTCGGCCGGCGCCTCTGGGTCGCCCCGCAGGGAAAACGCCCGGAGCAGCCGGATGCGGTGATCGTGGAGCTGGATCCGGGACTCGCCTTCGGCACCGGCACCCATCCCACCACGGCACTCTGCCTGCAGTGGCTGGACCGGACGCCGCTGGAACAGCTGGAAGTGATCGACTTCGGCTGCGGCTCAGGCATCCTGGCGGTAGCGGCACTCAAACTGGGTGCCCGGCGAGTATACGCCACCGATCACGACCCCCAGGCACTGCAGGCGACCCACGCCAATGCGGAAAAGAACCGGGTACTGGAACGGCTGCAGCTGTGCGACAGCGAAGCGTTGCAGCCGGTGGATCTGGTAATGGCCAACATCCTGGCCGGCACCCTGATTGAACTGAAAGCACTGCTGACCCGCCTGACCCGCCCGGGTGGCCGGATCATCCTCTCGGGCATCCTGAGCGAACAGGCACAACGGGTCAGTGATGCCTATGCCGACGCCTTCGACCTGCAGCCGCCGCAGCTACAGGCGGAGTGGGTACTGCTGGAGGGACGGCGCAAATGAACAGGACGGGGTGAGCGTGTATACCCAGTGTCCGCACTGTCAGACCCTGTTTCGCATCAGCGCCGAGCAGCTACAGGCGGCGGCCGGCAAGGCGCACTGCTGCCGGTGCGACCGGATATTCAGCGCCCTGGCCAATCTTCGGGAATCGGAAGCGGACGAGGAGTGGTCGGAACGGGATCTGGCCGATGCCGACACCGACATCCGGCAGCAGAACCTGGAACTGCCCTTCGACGCCCCGCCCGCCGAAGCGGACCAGTTTGAACAACCCAGTGACCTGTCCGAATTGATGCAGGCACTGAAAATCGCACCCGACCAGCCGGATCAGGCTGCACCGGATGATCAGCTGGCGACGGATGATGAGCGTGATCCGTTTGAGCCGCCCTTCGTGGTGGACGACCCGGAGCTGGACAGCGTACAGATCGGGCTCGACTCCCAGCTCACCGACAGCGACCAAACAGGCCCGGACGCCCCGGCCGAGGCAGAACAGCCGGTACTAAGCGACATTAAACCGCTGGATGACTACTGCGTCTCAGCGGGCATCCCCATCCGCCCCCAGGAGCACCCCGCCGGACCGCCGACGCCATTTGATATCCCGTCGGATCTGCCGGAGATTCCGCCCGCCGAAAGCGCTCCCCTCTCCCTGGATGAGACGCTGACGGACCCGGCGCGCAGCGGCACAAGCACGTTCGGCTGGTCACTGGCCATTGTGCTGTTGTTACTGCTGGCGATGGGTCAGCTGGCCTGGTTCGGCCGCGACCACCTGCTGCGCTATCCGGCCGGCCGGGAACTGCTGGAGACCACCTGCAATCTGCTGCCCTGCCAGCTGCCACCCCGGCGTGAACCGGAAAAGATCCAGGTGATCAGCCGCGCCATGACCAGCCACCCGAGCCGGGACAACGCCCTGTTGGTGACCCTCACCTTGCGCAACAACGGCGACTTCCCCCAGGTCTGGCCGCAACTGGAACTGAGCCTGCTGGACCGGGCCGGCGGCCTGGTTGCTCGACGCACGTTCGGGCCGGCCGAGTACCAGCACAGGCGCACGGAACTGCTGCAACCCGGCACTCCCCACACCCTGCGCCTGGAGTTGGTCGATCCGGGTGACCAGGTGGCGGGCTTCCAGTTCGATTTCCGCTAGGCCAGCAGCGGACCCGTCCGCCAACAACCAGACGGCCTGCAAGGTTAGCGCTTGTCCACCCCTGCGGATCGTCGTACCATAGCCGCCTCTCTTTGCGACCGCTCCCGAATCACGCGACCCTGAAACACAATGCGCATTGGTCCCTACCAACTTGACAACAACCTGCTGGTTGCTCCCATGGCCGGAGTCACGGACCGCCCGTTTCGCCAGCTCTGCCGCCGGCTGGGCGCCGGCATGGCGGTCTCCGAAATGATCTCCTCCAACGCTGCGTTGCGGGGCAGCCGCAAGACCGTGCGGCGGCTCGATTTCGAGGGTGAGCCGGGCCCGGTGTCGGTGCAGATCCTGGGGGCAGACCCGCAGGCCATGGCGGAAGCAGCCCGGATCAATATGGATCATGGCGCCCAGATCATCGACATCAACATGGGCTGCCCGGCGAAAAAAGTGTGCAAGGTGGCGGCCGGATCGGCACTGCTGATGGATCCACCCCTGGTGGGTCGTATCCTGGATGCCGTGGTCCGGGCAGTCGACATACCGGTCACCCTGAAAATCCGCACCGGCTGGGATCCACAACACCGCAACGGCCTGGAGATTGCCCGCATTGCCGAGAGCAGTGGTATCCAGGCCCTGGCCGTGCACGGCAGAACCCGGGCCTGCGGCTTTTCCGGCCAGGCCGAGTACGACACCATTCGCTCAATCAAGCAGGTCGTATCCATTCCGGTGATTGCCAATGGGGATATCGATTCACCGGAAAAAGCAAAAAAGGTACTGGAACAGACCGGTGCCGATGCTATCATGATTGGCAGGGCCGCCCAGGGGCGGCCCTGGATTTTTCGCGAGATCGCCCACTACCTGGCAAACGGGGTTAAACTGGCCCCTCCTCAACCGGAATGGATTCGCGATATCCTGTTGCAGCATCTGGAGAATCTGTACGCGTTTTATGGCGAGTTTCAGGGGGTGCGCATCGCACGTAAACATATCGCCTGGTACAGCAAGACCCAGCCTGGGGGAGCGCTCTTCAGACAGCGCGTAAACACGACCGACTCAACGGAAAAACAACAGGCCCTGATCATGGATTTTTTTGATCAGCTGGCCATAAATAACAAGGAGCGGGCAGCATGACGATGGATGCATTACTGGTGCAGGAATCAAACAAGACCCACTTTTCAGTGGCCAAAAACAAGACCACAGCCCCCCTGCGCGAATGCGTCAGGGACGCCATGACCGGGTACCTGAAGCAACTGGGTGGCCACACGGCGGCCAACATATACCAGATGGTGCTGGCCGAGGTTGAGCAGCCCCTGCTGGAGACCGTCATGACCCACACCGAGGGCAACCAGACCCGGGCCGCGGAGATGCTGGGCATCAGTCGCAGCACGCTCAGGAAAAAGCTGGCGCTCTACGATCTCGATTGAGCCCGGCCAGGGTATGAAACGAATTAACCCATAACGCGGCCCGCCGGCCGCGTTTCCATTAATCATCCAGCAGAAGCAGGTTCAGGATAATGACAGCAATCAGCCGAGCCCTCATCAGCGTCTCCGACAAGTCCGGTATCGTGGAGTTCGCCCAGGCACTTCATCAGCGTGGTGTGGAGATCCTCTCCACCGGCGGCACGGCCAAACTGTTGGCCGAACAGAACATTCCGGTCACCGAGGTTTCGGCCCATACCGGATTCCCGGAGATGATGGACGGCCGGGTCAAGACCCTGCATCCCAAGATCCACGGCGGCATCCTTGGCCGGCGGGGTATGGATGACGCCGTTATGGCGGACAACGACATCGCCCCCATCGACATGATCGTGGTCAACCTCTACCCGTTCGAGCAGACCGTGGCCAATCCCGACTGCGACCTGCCGACCGCCATCGAAAATATCGATATTGGGGGCCCCACCATGCTGCGTGCCGCCGCCAAGAATCACAAAGATGTCACCGTTATCGTGGACGCGGCCGACTACGACCGGGTGCTGCAGGAGATGGATGCCAACAACCGCAGCGTCACCGATGCCACCCGCTTTGACCTGGCGGTGAAGACCTTTGAGCACACCTCCAACTACGATGGCGCCATCGCCAACTACCTGGGTGCCCGGGTCACGGGCGAGACCACCGACTTCCCGCGCACCATCAACCTGCAGTATCAGCAGGTACAGACCATGCGCTACGGCGAGAACCCGCATCAGAAGGCGGCCTTCTTTGTGGAACGCGAGCCGGTCGAGGCCTGCATCGCCACCGCCCGGCAGCTGCAGGGTAAGGAGCTCTCCTACAACAACATCGCCGATACCGATGCGGCGCTGGAGTGCGTCAAGCAGTTCCATGAAGCCCCGGCCTGCGTGATTGTGAAACACGCCAATCCCTGTGGCGTGGCCTTCGGCAGCGACCTGACCGAGGCGTACCAGCGCGCCTTCAGCACCGATCCCGAGTCGGCCTTCGGTGGCATCATCGCCTTCAACCAGACGCTGGACGCCAAAACCGCCCAGGCCATTGTGGACCAGCAGTTTGTCGAGGTGATTATCGCCCCGCAGGTGTCCGACGAAGCGGTGGCCATCGTGGCCGCCAAGAAGAACGTGCGCCTGCTGGCCTGCGGCGAGTGGAACAGGGAGTCGAGCCACCGCCTGGAGATGAAACGGGTCAACGGCGGCATGCTGGTGCAGGATGCGGATCTGCAGCTGTACAACGAGCTGAAAGTGGTCACCAAGCGCGCACCCAGCGAGACCGAGATGGAGGCGTTGCTGTTCAGCTGGCGGGTGGCCAAGTTCGTCAAGTCCAACGCCATTGTCTACTGCCGCGACGGCATGACCATCGGGGTCGGCGCCGGACAGATGAGCCGGGTCAACTCGGCCCGCATCGCCGGTATCAAGGCGGAACAGGCCGGCCTGGAAGTGCCCGGATCGGTCATGGCCTCGGACGCCTTTTTCCCGTTCCGGGACGGTCTGGACAATGCCGCCGAGGCGGGTATCCGCGCGGTGATTCAGCCGGGCGGCTCCATGCGCGACGACGAGGTGATCGCCGCCGCCGATGAGCACGACATCGCCATGGTGTTCACCGGCATGCGCCATTTCCGTCACTGATCGTTTGAGGCGGGCAGCGGCACAGCGCTGCCCGCCCCAGATAGAACCCGATGAACATACACCCAACCGCCATCATCCATGACAGCGCCCGCCTGCATGAGTCAGTCCAGGTCGGGCCCTATTCCATTATCGAAGCCGATGTCGAGATCGGCCCGGGTTGCCGGATCGAGAGTGCCGTGCGCATCCATGCGGGAACCCGCATGGGACGGGAGAACCGGGTATGCCACGGCGCTGCCCTGGGTTGCGAGCCCCAGGACCTGGGATTCGCCCCGGAAAAAAGCCGCCCCCTGTTGATCGGCGACCACAATCAATTCCGTGAAGGGGTCAACATCAGCCGCGGCGTGAAAACCGACGGCGGTACCCAGATCGGCGATCACAACTACTTCATGAGTGGCTTTCACGCCGGGCATGACTGCCGCCTTGGCAGCCACAACATCTTCGGCTCCAACAGCACCCTGGCCGGCCACGTGGAGTTGGGTGAGCATATTTTTATCTCGGGCCTGGTGGCCATTCACCAGTTCTGTTTTGTCGGCGATTACGTGATGATCGCCGGCTGCGCCAAGGTGGTAAAAGATATCCCGCCCTATGTCACCTGCGACGGTAATCCGGCCCGTGTCATCGGGCTCAATTCGGTGGGATTGCGCCGCGCCGGGGTGCCGGCGGCCAACCGCAGCGCCATCAAGCAGGCCTACAAGCTCCTCTACCACTCGGGGCTGAACACCAGCCAGGCGCTGGCGGAACTGAAACAGCAAGCCACCAGCCCGGAAAGCGAAGCCATCAGACGTTTTTTTGAACAGAGCGACCGGGGCGTAACGGCGCACCGTTGAGCATCGGCAGGCGCACCCGACTCTATCCCTTTAGTCAGCAAGCAGGTCAAACGAACATGAACATCTTGATTATCGGCGGCGGTGGTCGCGAACATGCACTGGCATGGAAGGCTGCCCAATCCCCCCTGGCAGACAAGATTTTCCTGGCACCGGGTAATGCGGGCACGGCCCTGGAACCGGCCATGGAGAATGTGCCGATCGGTGTTGAAGAGATCGACAAACTGGTTCAGTTCGCCCGGGAAAACCGCGTCGGCCTGACCATCGTCGGCCCGGAGGCCCCGCTGGTGCTCGGCGTGGTGGATGCCTTCAACGCCGCCGGCCTGAAATGCTTCGGCCCGACCCAGGGCGCCGCCCAGCTGGAGGGTTCCAAGGCCTTCACCAAGGACTTCCTGGCGCGCCACCAGATTCCCACCGCCGCCTACGGCAACTTCACCGACGTGGATCAGGCGCTGGAGTACCTGCACCAGGTTGGGGTGCCGATCGTCATCAAGGCGGATGGCCTGGCGGCCGGCAAGGGGGTGATCATCGCCCATGAGATGAGCATGGCCGAGGAGACCGTGCGTGACATGCTGGCCGGCAACAGCTTTGGCGAGGCGGGACACCGGGTGGTGATTGAGGAGTTCCTGACCGGGGAAGAGGCCAGCTTCATCGTGATGGTGGATGGCCAGCATATCCTGCCCATGGCCAGTTCCCAGGACCACAAGGCGCGGGACAACGGCGACCGGGGCCCCAACACCGGCGGCATGGGCGCCTACTCGCCGGCACCGGTGGTGACGCCGCTGATGCATGAACGGATCATGGAGCAGGTGATCCGGCCGACAGTGGCGGGCATGGCGGCTGAAGGACTGCCCTATACCGGCTTCCTCTACGCCGGCGTCATGATCGACGCCAACGGCACCCCCAAGGTGCTGGAGTACAACTGCCGCTTTGGCGATCCGGAGACCCAGCCCATCATGTTGCGTATGAAATCGGATCTGGTGGAGCACTGCCTGGCCGCCCTGGAAGGCAAGCTGAACACCCAGAAGACCGACTGGGATGAGCGCGCCGCCCTCGGCGTGGTGCTGGCCGCCGGCGGTTATCCCGACAGCTACAAAAAGGGCGACATCATCACGGGCCTGCCGACCCAGCCAACCGAGGGTGAAAAGGTGTTCCATGCCGGCACGGCGGAGAAAGATGGCGAGGTAGTCACGGCTGGCGGCCGGGTACTCTGTGCCACCGCCCTGGGCGACAGTGTCGCCGAGGCCCAGGCACGGGCCTACGCGCTGGCCAGAAGAATCCAGTGGGACAAGGTCTACTACCGTACCGATATCGGCTACCGCGCGGTGGCCCGGGAACAGGAGTAAGCTGCAATCCGCACCGCTCCGGCGGGGTGGGCACCGCAGCGACGCCCACCCCGCCGTCTATCAGGTCCGGCTAGAGCCGCGGCAATACCCGCCGCCCGATCAGTTCACCCAGCGCCGAAAATTCCGGATAACGCTCCGCCACTTCCACGATATAACCCAGGGTCCGGGAGATATCCGCCAGGTAGCCGGGCTTGCCATCGCGGTGATTGAGCCGGGCAAAGATGCCGCTCGCCTTGAGATGCCGCTGGACCCCCATCAGATCAAACCAGCGCAGGAACTGCGCCTCATGCTCGGCACGCAGTATCCCCGACTGCACCGCCAGCTCGAAATAGCCCATGGCCCAGGCCTGCACCTGGGCCACCGGCCAGGCGATGTAACAGTCCTTCAGCAGGGAGACCAGATCGTAGGTCACCGGTCCCACCACCGCATCCTGGAAATCGATAATCCCGGGCGTGGGTGATGGACTGACCAGCAGGTTGCGGCTGTGATAGTCCCGGTGAACACAGACCCGGGGCTGCTCCAGGGCGCTCTCCACCAACTGGTCAAAACAGCGGCTCAACAGGGCCTGTTCAGCGGCGTCCAGATCCAGTCCGAGATGCCGGTTCAGCAGCCAGTCCGGAAACAACGCCATCTCCTGCCGCAGCATAGCCGCGTCGTAGGATGGCAGATCCTCACATGGCCCCACCGACTGGATGATCGCCAGGGCCGCCAGCGCATCCCCGTAAAGCCGGTCGGCGGTGGTCTGGTTCAACCGGTCAAGGTAGTGCACCGTTCCCAGATCCTCCAGCAGAATAAAGCCCTGCTGCGGGTCGGCGGCATGGATTCTGGGCACATGCAGACCGATGGCACCCAACTGTTCGGCAATACGCAGAAACGGTTCACAATCCTCCCGCTCAGGCGGGGCATCCATGGCAATCCGGGTACTGCCGTCGCCCAGGGTAACGCGAAAGTAGCGGCGAAAGCTGGCGTCATCCGAGGCCGGCTCGACGCGGATATCCCGTAGTCCAAGTTGTTTCGTCAGCCACTGGGTCAGGGCCTGTTCTCTTTTCGGCATCACCGGCTCCGTACTGCTGCAGGCCCTCCTCCCCATCCATCCCGATCGGTCGGGCGGCGTATTGAAGCAGTTGCGGCCATTGAAGAATAGGCGATTCTATGCGATTTTATGCGGTCGTTGCCACGGCTTCTCATATAAGAGAGGCTGGAGCGGGCCGCCAGGGAGCGGTACAGGGTACGATCAGGCGAACAACGTCCGTGCCAACCCGACCAATCTTAAGAACAATCAGAGTGTTGCCGTGCCTGGAATGAAAAGGATGCTACCGCTTGCCATCAGTGGACTGCTGTTGGCTCCTGCCGCCCAAGCCGCACCGAAATGGGACTGCCGTATAAGCAAAGACGGCGGCTGGGAGTGTTTTCAGGATGGCCAGCCGGTGCCGACCGAACCGGTTATCCGGGAGCAAACCACCGCCGACACACCCGACACAGACACCACAACCGGGGCAGAAAGCACCCCGGATGGCGTGGTCACCCACGCACTGGAAGAGCCCGCTGAAGAAACCGCCACGGCAGTTCCGCCAGTAGAGGCGTCCGAACCGACCGCTGAACCCGAACCCGTCGCTGAGTCCGAGCCAGTCGCTGAATCCGAACCGGCGGCTGAGTCCGAGCCGGTCGCCAAACCCGAACCGGTCGCTGAACCCGAACCGGTCGCTGAACCCGAGCCGGTCGCCGAATCCGAACCGGCGGCTGAGTCCGAACCCGTCGTTGAGTCCGAACCCGTCGTTGAGTCCGAACCCGTCGTTGAGTCTGAACTGACCGCTGAGTCCGCATCAGCGGTTGCCGATCAGCAAAACCTGGCCGCCCGGGATCCGGCTGCCGTGAGGGCACGCATCGACCAGGGGCTGAACTGGAACCAGTGCGGCATCCCTGACCGTAGTCGCAGCGACCAGCCCGCCTCCGCCCCCAATGAGGAGACACGCATCGTGGCGGATGGTGCCGATCTTTACCGGCGAAACAATCGCGCCGAGTTCTACGGCAATGTGCAGATTGAACAGGGCGAAGCACGTCTGGAGGCGGATCGGGCCATTTACCTGAAAGACGCCAATACACTGGATGCGGCAGGCAATGTCTACCTGGAACAGCCCGGACTGCGCTTTATTGGCGACAGTATTCACTACAACCTGGGGTCCAAACAGGGCAGCGCTGATCAGACCGAGTTTCGCCTGACCGACCCGGTGGCACGGGGCACTGCCAGCAGCGCAGAGATATTGAACGAAGATCAATCACGCTACAAAGACGTTCGTTACACCACCTGCCCTCCGGGGGACAACGGCTGGCAGGTGGAGTCGGAGGAGCTTGAGCTTGACCGGTCGTCCGGTGTCGGTGTGGCCCGGAACGCCAAGCTGCGTTTCAAGGGCGTACCCTTTATCTATTTCCCCTATGTCAGTTTCCCGATCGACGACCGGCGTAAATCCGGCTTTCTGCCACCGACCATCGGCAGCTCGGAGAATTCCGGGGCTGACCTGTCGATCCCCTACTATTTCAATATCGCCCCCAATATGGATGCCACCTTCACCCCGCGCATCCTCAGCAAGCGGGGCATTCTGCTGGGCGGGGAATTCCGCTACCTGACGGAACGCCACCAGGGTGAGATTACCGCCGAGCTGCTGCCCAGCGACAGCGAACGGGAGTCATGGGAGAGCGATACCCGCGGCGCCGTCAATATGTTGTTGAATGGATCACCAGCACCGCGCTGGCGTTATGACATTGATCTCAACTACGTCTCCGATAACGACTATATCGATGACCTGGGTGACAGCCTGGCCGCCACCAGCGCCAAGCACCAGGAGCGCCGCGGGGATCTGCGCTACTACGGCAATGGCTGGAACCTGCTTGGCCGCGTCCAGCATTACCAGACCATCGACGACTCCATCGCCCTCAACAGCCGCCCCTACAGCCGGCTCCCGCAACTACTGCTCAGCCTGGAGAAACCGAACCAGGCCATGGGACTGACCTACCACCTGCGTAGCGAATATGTCCATTTCGGCCACAGTTCGGATAGCAAGGTAAAGGGGGAGCGGATCGACCTGCAACCGGGCATCAGTCTGCCCATGCGCCGTCCCTGGGGCTTCCTGACACCCAAGGTGAGCCTGCGCTACACCCGCTACAAGCTGGATAACCAGACTGCTGGATTAAGTGACACACCCGACCGCACCTTGCCGACCTTCAGTCTTGATGGCGGACTCTATTTCGATCGCAGCAGCAGCTGGTTCGGGAATGCCATTACCCATACCCTGGAACCACGCCTGTTCTACCTCTACACCCCGGAAGAGGATCAGAGCGCACTGCCCAATTTCGATACGGCCGAACTGGATTTCAGCTTTGCCAATCTGTTCAGGGAGAACCGCTTCAGCGGTGCCGACAAGGTGGGGGATGCCAACCAGCTGACCACCGCCATCACCACCCGGGGCCTGAGCACCACCACCGGCGAGGAACTCTTCCGCGCCAGCATCGGTCAGATATTCTACTTCAGGGATCGGGATGTGGGACTCACCTCCGGCACTACGCCCTACAGTGACGACAGCTCATCCATTGTCGCCGAGGTGGCCGCCAAGCTGAGCCGCAACTGGCGGGCCAAGGCGGGCGTGCAGTGGAACCCCCACGCCGATGTGAGTGCCACGGAGAAAAACGCCTTCGGCCTCCACTACGTGGATGACAAGAAACGCATCCTGAATCTGACCTATCGCTTCACCGATGGCTCGATTGAACAGACCGATGTCTCGGCACGCTGGCCAATCACACACAAACTGCACGCGGTCGGACGCTGGAACTACTCGCTGCTGCACAAACAGAGCATGGAAACCTTTGCCGGTATCGAATATGAAAGCTGCTGCTGGATCAGCCGCTTTGTGGTGCGCGACTACCGCTCCGATGCCAACGCGGAGGGTAACCTGGCCCTGTTCCTGCAACTGGAGCTGAAGGGGCTGACCAGCCTCGGTGACAGGATTGATGAATTCCTGGAGCGCGGCATTCTCGGTTACCGAAAATACAACTGATTAAGACATCCATGACTAGACAAACCTTTTCGAACCGCCTGGGACAGATGCTCCTGGGTCTTATCATTGCGCTGGGATCACCTATCGCCGCCCAAAGCCAGCAGGTTGAGCCGGTCGATGAAATCGTCGCGGTAGTCAATGACGACATCATTGTGCGCAGCGAACTGGACAGTGAAATCATAAAAATCGTCACGCAACTACGCCAGCAGGGGCAGCGCCTGCCGTCCCAGTCGATTATTGAAAAGCAGGTGCTGGGTCGTCTGATCCTGAAAAAGCTGCAACTGGAAGCGGCCGCCCGGGCCGGCATCAATGTCAGTGAAGATATTGTCGCCCAGGCCATCAACAACATCGCCAAACGCAATAACCTGAGCCTGTCTGAATTCCGCCAGACACTGGCGGAAAGCGGTCTCAGCTTCCGCAGCTTCCGCAAGAACATCAAGGAAGAGATCACGCTGCAACAACTGCTGGACCAGGAGGTGCGCCGACGTATCCGGGTTACTGACCAGGAAGTGGAGACCTATCTGGCGCGCCAGGCCGGCACCCTGGGGACACGCTCCGCCTACCATCTGCAACATATTCTGATTGCAACGCCGGAAGCCGCCTCCCCCGACCAGATAGAAAGCGCCCGCCAACAGGCCGAGTCGATTATCCAGTCATTGCGTGATGGCGCCGACTTTGCCGACATGGCGCTGAACAAATCGGACGGTCGCCAGGCGCTGGAGGGCGGCGACCTGGGCTGGCGGCCGGCTGACCAGCTGCCAACCATCTTTGCCGACCTGGTGATCAACATGGAGCGGGGTGAGATCAGCGAGCCGATCCGCACCGCCAGCGGCTTTCACATCATCAAGCTGAAGGACTACAAGGGAGGTGATCGCAAGATTGTCACCCAGAGTCACGTGCGGCATATCCTGATCAGCACCAACGAGATCACCTCCAATGCCGATGCCCGCACCCGTCTGGAACAGCTGCGTCTGCGTATCCTGGGTGGTGATGACTTTGCCGCCCTGGCCCGCTCCCACTCGGACGACAAATCTTCCGCCATCAAGGGCGGTGACCTGGGTTGGATCACGCCGGGTGCACTGCTGCCCCGGTTTGAGGAGGAGATTGCCAAGCTCTCCCCGGGCGAGCTGACCCAGCCGTTCCGCACCGAGTTCGGCTGGCACCTGGCCCAGCTGCTGGAGCGTCGTCAGCATGACAGTACCACCGAAGTGCAGAAAGCCGAGGCCCGGAAGGCGATCAGTGACCGTAAGGCTGCCGAAGAGAGCGAGCTCTACCTGCGCCGCCTCCGGGACGAAGCCTTCATCGACATCCGTATTGGCGATTCCTGAGGAGCCACGGCATTGGATAGAGAGCGCCCACTCGCACTGACACCCGGGGAGCCCGGCGGGATCGGCCCCGATATCTGCGTCCAGCTGGCCCAGCAGCCCCGCGATTATGCGCTGGTGGCGGTGGGCTCACCCCGACTGTTGCAAGAGCGCGCGGCCCTGTTGGCACTGCCGATCAGCATCGAACCCTACCAACCCGGATCAGCGGCAACCCGGCAAGCCGGGCACCTGAGCGTACTGCCGGTGGAGTTGGGCGAATCCGCCCGGGCCGGCGTCCTGAACCCGGCCAACGCCAACTATGTGCTGGAGACCCTGCGCCAGGCCACCCGGGGTTGCCAGGACGGCAAGTTCAGCGCACTGGTCACCGGCCCTATCCATAAGGGTGTGATTAACGAGGCGGGCATTGCATTCTCGGGCCATACCGAGTTTCTCGCCGGTTTGACCCAGGCCTACCCGGTTATGATGCTGGCCTGCCCCGGACTGCGGGTGGCGCTGGCCACGACCCACCTGCCGCTGAAGGATGTGAGCGCCGCCATCACCAGGGCCACACTGGAACAGGTGATCACCATCCTGCACCGGGATCTGACCCACCGCTTTGGCATCACCAACCCAAACATACTGGTCTGTGGATTGAACCCACACGCCGGAGAAGGCGGGCATCTGGGCAGAGAAGAGATTGAGACCATCGGCCCGGTGCTGGAGAAACTCCGTCACACCGGCATGCACCTGGAAGGTCCGTTACCGGCCGACACACTGTTCACCCCGCCCTATCTGGAGCGGGCCGATGCGGTACTGGCCATGTATCACGACCAGGGTTTACCGGTACTGAAACACCTGGGCTTCGGTAATGCGGTCAATATCACCCTCGGTCTGCCCATCATCCGCACCTCGGTTGATCACGGTACAGCCCTTGACCTGGCCGGCACCGGCAGGGCTGACATCGGCAGCCTGCAGGCGGCCATCAAAGCCGCCCATGAACTGACCGCCGCCTCAAAGAGTTAACCCCGGACAGCGCCAAACCACAGCCTGAATCGGCAGGCAAAAAAAGGCCCGGCAAGCCGGGCTAAGGGAGGTATAACTCGGTATAAAGGGCGAACCCTTAAAACTGATGCCGCCGGATGGCGGTGTGCCCGGCAGCCAGCCGGACAGAAAATAGTGATCTAGCCCAGGTAAGCCCTGGCCTCTTCGCCCGGATTGGGCAGTCCGGCAATACGCCAGACCTGCAGGCAGCCACCAAACAACCGCTTGACCTCGCCACGGGACAGCTCGCTGCTGCGGCATATCCGGCGCATGGGCGGTATGGCTCCAAGGCGTAAATAGCGGTCGCGGACAAAGCGGATTACCCGCCAGTGGGCCGGATTAAGCGATTCGACTCCCTCCAGAACAGCGAGCTGTTCCGCCACCTGGTCATTCCAGTATGCGGAATCACACAGATAACCATTCTCATCGAATACCAGTCCGGCCAATAGCGAACCCACGCTTTTGGATTCATTGCCACTCTGTAATGCGCCCATTGATCTGTTTCCTACAATGTGAATAGTTTCTGCAATTGGGTAAGAGCCCTTACCCCGCCTGGTTCTGCTTGCAAAAAACTATAGCGCGGCGAGACAATACATCAAAATAACTTTTCCGTCTATAGAAATAGTTGATTGTTATAACGATAATAGGAATCACTCTGTATATTAGGCCCACTATGAAACTACAACAGCTCCGTTTTCTGCTGGCAGTGGCCCAGAATGACCTGAATATCACCGCTGCGGCCGAGCGCCTGTTCACTTCACAACCCGGCATCAGCAAGCAGATTCGCCTGCTGGAAGAGGAGCTGGGGGTGACCATTTTTGAACGGACCGGTCGCCAGCTGACCGGTATCACCGATGCCGGCAAGGCGATTATCCGGCATGCCGAAGCGGTGCTGGGGGAGGTGGATTCGATCCGTGACGTGGCCAGTGAGTTCAGCGATCCCCGTTCCGGCAGTCTCTCCATCGCCACCACCCATACCCAGGCACGCTATGTCCTGCCCCCCGTTATCCAGGCATTTCGTGCGCGTTACCCGGAAGTGGACCTGCAGATGCACCAGGGCAACCCGGAACAGATTTCCGAGCTGGCCGCCGGTGGCGGGGCCGATTTCGCTATCGCCACCGAGGCGACCGCGGACTTCGGCAACCTGATCATGATGCCCTGCTACCGCTGGAACCGTACCATCATCACCCCCTGCGACCATCCGTTAAGGGAGGTCAAACCGCTGACGCTGGCGGCCGTGGCCCAGTTTCCTATCGTTACCTATGTGTTCGGTTTTACCGGGCGTTCCCAGCTGGACAAGGCGTTCCGCAAGCAGGACCTGGAGCCGAAAGTGGTGTTTACCGCCACAGATGCGGATGTGATCAAGACCTACGTCCGGCTTGGCATCGGCATCGGCATCCTGGCCAGAATGGCCTACGATCCGGAACAGGACAGGGATCTCTGCTCCCTGGACGCCACGGATCTGTTCCCCCCCAGCACCACCCGGCTCGGCTTCAGACCCGGGCTGTTTCTGCGCTCATACCATTACGACTTCATTGAGCTGTTTGCCGCCCATCTGACCCGGGAAGTGGTGGACAACGCGGTTGAAGCCGCCTCCGATCAGGAGCGAAACGCACTCTTCAGCGACCTCATTCTGCAGGAGTATTAACCCGTTCCCATCGCCCCGCCGGATGATCCCGGACAGGGCAGAAAGGGCGCGGTCAGGGGCCTGGAACAGGCAAAAATTTTGCTCCCTGAAACTATTGTCGAAACCCGGTTTTTAAAATAATATCAGCCCGTTTCCGGTCCGCCAGACCCCTGCCTGACCGGGAATTCGATGCCGGTAATCAGGTGGTTCCGGCGGGAACACGATCGGATAATGCGGGGAAAACATGAGCAAGACGAACTATTGGTACGGCTATCTGGAAGCGGGTAAAAAAAGCTCGCCGGTACTGCGCGACCCGAGCCTGGAAACGGGCAATGAGAATACCGTTTACCTCTACTCGCTCAAACGGGACAAGATTCTGGAATTTCAGGCAAGCATCGTTGAAATGAAGTTACGGGATCTGGGCGAGCATGAGAGTGACCTGATCAGCTCACTCAATGCCGGTTACAAAAAGGCCAAAAAAGAGTTCACACCGCGAGCCTCCATGCGCCTCAAGCAGGTTGAGCTGACACCCCAGGCCGTCGCCGAGCCGGTAAAAGAGGAGCTGGATGACGATATTGACGAGGCGGTTCTGGACGACGATCTGGATCTCGCCATCGACATGGATGACGATTAACCCCACCCGAAAGACCACCTGACCGGCCGCTGGATGCGGCCGGCCTGCGCTCACTTCAGATCTCTGCCACCCGCTGACAAACCGTATCGACCTGCGCTTCCGTCATGGCCGGAAAAATCGGTAAGGACAGCGTCTCACCGCAAACCCGGTCCACCACCGGCAGATCACCCGGCTGATAACCGAGCCCCGCATAGATCTGCTGCAGATGCAGTCCCAGCGGGTAACACTGGCTGTTACCGATCTTGTGCTCGTTCAGGTGCGCCCGCAGGGCATCGCGGCGGGGATGCCGGATGGTATAGAGATTGAAAGCATGACGCCCCGCGGCAGGGCGGCGCGGCGTCACCAGATCCAGCTTAGAGAGGCGCTCATCATACCAGTCAGCCACCTGGGCACGGGCGGCGATATCCTGCTCCAGCTTTTCCAGTTTAATCCGCAGCAGGGCAGCCTGGACCTCATCCAGCCGTGAGTTATAACCCAGTTCGTCATGGGTAAAGGGCGCCGTGGCGCCGTGGTTGCGCAGCTTCAGCAGACGCTCCCGGAGCGCCTCGTCACTGGTGGTAATCAGGCCACCGTCACCATAACAGCCCAGCACCTTGGTGGGGTAGAAGCTGAAACAGCCCGTGTCCCCCAGACTGCCCACGGTGGCGGCACCGGCACGCGCCCCAAATGCCTGGGCGGCATCCTCGACGATCTTCAGGCCGTGCTGCTGCGCCAACTGCTGCAATGCCCCCATATCGGCCGGATTGCCGAAAATATGCACCGGTAATAGGGCCTTGGTTTTTGCATTGATCCGGGCCGCCACACTGTCAGGGTCAAGATTGAAACTGGCCTCATCAATGTCGGCAAACACCGGGGTGGCACCCACCACCGAGATCGCCTCAGCGGTGGCGAAGAAGGTGAACGGCGAGGTAATCACCTCGTCGCCCGGGCCGATATCCAGGGCGCGCAACGAAAGTACCAACGCATCGGTGCCGTTGGCCACCGCCACGGCAAACTCGCTGCCCACATAAGCGGAGGCCTCCTGCTCGAACGCCCGCACATTGGGCCCCAGGATGAAGGCGCCACTGGCGCCGATTGCATCGATACGACTGAACCAATCCTCCCGCAGCGATTGAAACTCCTGTTGCAGACTGAGGTAGGGTACGCCCTGGGGGGTTGCTTGCTGTGTCATTGTGTTTTCCGGTTACTCTGGCGTGAAGATTGGTAAGTAAGGTGCGCCGCATCTGCCGCCACGCCAAACGCTGTAGCTGCGGCCCGGGCCGGGGCCCGGTCATCTTGTGGGCTCAGTGACCGAGGCGGCCCATGATTTCGTCTTTGACCTGCATGGCCACTTCCAGCGCCTTCAGCCCCACATGGCCATCCACCAGCGGCGCGGTGCCGGTCAAGACACTGTCGGCAAAGGCGGCCAGCTCGGCGTCCAGCGGCTTGACCGGCTCAATCGCCAGGCGTTCCACCACCACTTCGGGCCAGGCTTCGCCGGGCCGTGGCTTGGGATAGGCGGTCTCGATACGCTGGTCGATAAAATCGAGCGATTCGTAGCGATTCTCCTCAAACACCCGGATGCGTCGCATGCGCTTCTCCGACACCCGGCTGGCGATCACGTTGGCCACCGTGCCATTGGCAAATTCAAGCCGTGCATTGGCGATATCCACGTGGGCGGTGAGCACCGGCGTACCCACCGCTGAAATGGCGGTGATCTCCGATTTCACCAGCGAAAGGATGATATCGATATCATGGATCATCAGATCCGAGACCACATCCACATCGGTAGCGCGCTCAACAAAACCGCCCATACGGTGGGCTTCGATGAAACGGGGCCGGTTGATGCGCTCCGCCAGCGCCATAACGCCGGCATTAAAGCGCTCCAGGTGACCGATCTGCAGTATGACGCCCGCTTCTTCAGCCAAGCGGACGATCTCGGCGCCCTCCTCGACTGTGGAGGCGATGGGTTTCTCCAGCAGCATGTGCACACCGGCCTGCAGAAACAGTCGCGCCTCTTCGAGATGGGCCGTGGTGGGTACCACGATACTGACCGCGTCCACCTTGCCCAGCAGGTCACTGCTGCGCTCAAAGGCTGGGCAGCCGCACTCGCCAGCCACCCGTTCGGCGGCCTCCGCATCAATATCAACCACACCGACCAGTTCCACATTACTCATCCGGGAATAGATCAGGGCGTGGAAACGCCCCAGATAGCCAACCCCAACGACGCCCACACGTAATTTTTTACTCATTGATCACCCAGATTGAAGCGAGAACAGTTCCGGCATGAGGCCGCGAACCTAAAACCCGGCCAATTCTAAACCATCTGGGCAGGCCATGGCATCTTTCAGGCGCTAGCAGCGGCGCTGATCGGTACGGAAATGACCCGGATCAAGCGCCACAGAGCGAGCCGGCGGGAATAAACAGGTTTCTTTGCAGACAAACCGAGTGGCCTGCTAGGGCGGGAGTCTGGTTCACTTTTCAGGGTAAAAATAACCCGGCACAGGGGGTCGCCGCCCCATTTAAAAGGGAATTTCACCCGGCCTGACGGCCTTTGGCGAGGTACTTTTG
>NPIF01000208.1_pt1 | contig 55664 bp, 54 predicted proteins | sample 8637461 | NCBI WGS metagenome assembly NPIF01 (sample SAMN07420641, study PRJNA396082) | bioreactor metagenome | isolation source: sample BR12 brine-fed electro-methanogenic bioreactor BR | place: Japan: Kochi | collected 2016-12-09 | reverse complement strand
TTTTTTGATGGTGGATCAGGGGGCCGCTCCGGTTTGCCTTGACAGGGTAGTTGGGCCATGTTAATGCTTGGTTTCCTTGTTTCCGGTGGCCCCGGATTTGCAGTGTTTTTCAAATGTCCCGGCACTTCTTGCCGGCGAATCGCTTGCCCGGTGCCGGCAAACCTCCGATATTCAGTGACGCGGCCACGATGGCCAGGGCGGTTTACCCATGACCCGAATTGCCACTTTTTTGATCATGCTCGCTTTCTGGGTGATTCTGTCGGGAATGTTCGATGGATTTCACCTGTCGCTGGGCGTGCTGTCCTGCCTGCTCGTCGCCCACTTCAGCCACGACCTGCTGTTCACCGGCGACCAGAAGGGGGCTTTCCTGCGGCAGTTGGGGGGCTGGCTTATTTATCTGCCCTACCTGCTCAAGGAGATCGTCCTCGCCAGTCTCCAGGTTGCCTATATCGTCATGCATCCCCGCATGATCGAGCTGATCGACCCCCAGCTGTTTCGGTTCAAAACCCGTCTGAAGCGACCGATCTCCAAAGTCACCTTCGCCCAGTCCATCACCCTGACGCCGGGCACCATCACCGTGAGCGTGCACGACGACGAGTTCACCGTCTATGCGCTGACCGGCAGCGCCGCGGCCTCGCTTCCCGGCACTATGGAAGAGAAGGTCGCGGCGGCGCTGGAAAAGGAGCCTGTCTGATGGCCGACGTCTTCATGGCCGCCGGCATCGTGTTGCTGGTCTCGATTCTCCTGAGTCTCTACCGGGTGGTGGCGGGTCCCACGGTGCTCGACCGCATTCTCGGCGGCAACGTGATCGGCGCCCAGACCACGGTGCTGCTGCTGCTGATCGGGCTGCTCTACGACAACGTCGGCATGTTTGTCGACATCGCTCTGGCCTATGCTCTGCTCAACTTCATCGCGACCCTCGGCGCCACCAAGTACTTCCTGCGGCGCCGTGGGGTGGACCTCGAGGTCGAAGGACGAAAGGAGGCGGCCGAATGACCGTGATCACCCTGATCCTGCTGGGCCTCGGCCTGTTTTTCTTCGTCGTCGGTGTCATCGGAATCCTGCGCCTGCCCGACTTCTACACCCGTCTGCATGCCGCCGGAAAGTGCGACACCCTGGCCTCCGAACTGGTGCTGCTGGCGGTGGCGCTCTATAACCTGAGCGACCCCTCGCTGGGCAACGTGCTGGTTTCGATCAAGATTCTGATGATCGCGGGCTTCGTCTTTGTCGCCAGTCCGACCGCGACCCACGCCCTCACTGAGGCCGCCCTGGTTGTCGGGGTCGAGCCCTGGACCAAGAAGAGCAAGAGGCAATCATGACCTGGCCCCTCGACCTGATCATTCTGGCTCTGGTGGTGATCTGCGCCGTCGCCACCATCACGGTGCGCGACCTGCTCGCGGCCACCATCGTCTTCGGCGTCTACAGTTTTCTCATGTGCCTGTTGTGGGCGGAAATGGGCGCGGTCGATGTGGCCTTTACCGAGGCCACGGTCGGCGCCGGCGTCAGCACCGTGCTGTTCATTGCCGCGATTCTGCGCACCAGCCGAAGGAGTAAGGATTGAAAGCGCTCGCCTGGCTCGCCTGCGTCGTCACCGGGGCCCTGCTCCTCTACGGCACCAGGGATTTTCCCGCCTGGGGCGATCCCGAATCGCCCGCCAACACCCACCTGTCGAGTTACTTCATCGAGCAGGCCGTGCCCGAAACCCACGTTCCGAATCTGGTCACCGCCGTCCTCGGCGATTACCGCGGTTACGACACCATGTTCGAGTTGGTGGTCATCTATTGCGCCGGCATGGCGGTGGTCAGCGTATTGCGGAGGTCGCGCAGATGAAGATTCTCCAGGAGCGTGCGAAAAACCGCCGTCTCGGCGAGAGCCTGATCATCGAGATGTCGGTGCGCATCATGATCCCTTTCATTCAGCTGTTCGGCCTCTATGTCATCGTGCATGGCCATTACAGTCCGGGGGGCGGCTTCCAGGGTGGAGTCATCCTCGGCGCCTCCTTCATTCTGCTCGGGCTCGCCTTCGATCTGCCGACCACCATGGCGCGCATGAGCGAGCGCGCCAACGCTCTGATCGCCAACACCGGGGTCCTGATCTTCACCGGCGTGGCGGCGCTGTGCGCCATCGCCGGCGGCTATTTTCTCGACTACAGCGCACTCGCCCGCATCATTCCGATGGATCCCATCGAGTGGCGCTCTTTCGGCATCTTTCTGGTCGAGGTGGGAGTCGGGCTGGGGGTCATGAGCATCATGGTCTCCCTCTTCTGGGACATCAGCTCCGCCGGCGAGATGGACGAGGGGTTGTGACATGGATGGGATGCTGAACGAAATCGTCGCCAAGTACAATTACTGGATCTACGTGGTGCTGATGATGATCGGTTTCTACGCCATGATCGGCAAGCGCAATCTGGTCAAGAAGCTGCTCGGCATGAATATCTTCCAGACCGCGATCATCCTGTTCTACGTCTCCACCGGGGTCAAGCGCGACGCCGGCATCCCCATCGTCGACAAGTACGAGGTGCTCAAGCGCGGGATCGACGTCGCCACCGTAGTCAACCCTCTGCCGCACGTGCTGATGCTGACCGCCATCGTCGTTTCGGTGAGCGTCACCGGCGTCGCCCTGGCGCTGCTGATCCGCATCCACCGTAACTACGGCACCCTCGAAGAGGACGAAATCCTGGAGAAGATCGGCCGATGATTCGCAACAACCTCCCCGCGCTGGTGCTGGCGGCCCCCCTGATCGCCGCCTTCGCCGTCAACCTGCTCGGCCGACTGTCGCGCGCCTGGATCGCGCCGCTGGTGCTCGGCTCCCTGGCTTTGAGTGCCCTGGGGTCCTTGCTGCTCCTCGGCCGGGTGCTGCGCGAGGGGGCGATCCGCTACGTGGTCGGTGGCTGGCGCGCGCCCTACGGCATCGAACTGGTGGTCGACCCGCTCTCGGGCCTGATGCTGGTGGTGGTGGCGGCGGTGGCGCTTATGGCCTGCACCTCGGCGCTGAAGAGCGTCGCGCAGGAGCTGCCCGGGCAGGAACACCTCTTCTTCACCCTGCTGCTGATCCTGCTCGCCGGACTCCTCGGGCTGGTGGTGACCGGCGACGCCTTCAACCTCTACGTGCTGCTCGAGATCACCTCGATCACCACCTACGGCCTGATCGCCATGGGCAAGGGCCGCGCCCCCCTTTCCAGCTTCAACTACATCATCATGGGGACCATCGGCGCCTGCTTCTACCTGCTCGGCGTCGGCTACCTCTACATCCTCACCGGCTCGCTCAACATGGCCGATATCGCCCGCATCCTCCCCGGGCTCGAGGGGCAGGTGGCGGTGGCCACCGCCTTCGCGTTCCTGCTGGTCGGCTTCTGGGTGAAGATGGCGTTTTTTCCCCTGCACGGCTGGCTGCCCAACGCCTACGGTCATGCGCCGACTCCCGCCGCGGTCGTGGTGGCGCCGCTGATGACCAAGGTCACCGTCTACCTGATGATCCGCGTCATTCTCTCGGTCTTCTCTCCCGACTACGCCTTCTTCCAGCATGCCGGGGTGCAGGGGGCGATCGTCTGGCTCGCCGCCGGCGCCATCGTCTGCGCCTCGGCCCTGGCCCTGGCCCAGCGTGACCTCAAGCGCATGCTCACCTACATCATCGTGGCCGAGGTCGGCTACATGGTGGGCGGGGTGTGGCTCGCCAACGACCAGGGGCTGGTCGGCGCGGTGTTGCACATCGTCAACGACGCGCTGATGACCCTGTGCATGTTCCTCGCTGTCTCGGCCATGGTCTATCGCTTGGGCGACGTGGGGTTCGACAAGCTCACCGGGCTCTACCGCAAGATGCCGGTCACCATGGCGGCCTTTACCGTCGGCGCCTTCTCGATGATCGGCGTGCCGCCCACCGGCGGGTTTTTCAGCAAGTGGTACCTGATTCTCGGCGGAGTCGAGGCCGGCCAGTGGGGGTACGTCGCGGCGCTGCTCTTCAGCAGCCTGGTGAACGCGGTGCTCTTTTTCCGCATCATCGAGATCGCCTATTTCCGCAGTGGCGACGAGCACGGCCACGGTCATCATCCGGCGCCCGAGCCGGTGGTGGAAGCGCCGCTGATGATCTTGAATCCGCTGGTGCTCTCGGCGATCGCCCTGATTGCTGTCGGCCTCGGTTCGGGCCCCCTGGTCGAGCGGGTCATCCGGCTCATCGTCCCCGCGGGTTTTTGATGCTGTTTTTCTTCTGATGTTCTGCTGAGGGTTGGATTTTCGATCATGGAGACCATTTCTTCCTGGGTGCCGCTGGCGGCGGTGTTGATCTCTCTTGCGGGCACGGTGCCGATCCTGCTCTCCGATCGCCAGCCGAACCTGCGCGAGGCCTGGACGATTCTGATCGCCATCGGCAAGTTTCTGCTGGTGGCCTCGATGCTGCCGACGGTGCTCGCCGGCGGCGAATACGTCTTCACCATCGCCCAGGTGATCCCGGGGGCGCCGCTGCAGCTGCGGGTCGACGCCATGGGGATGTTCTTCGCCCTGGTCGCCTCCTTCCTGTGGTTTCTCACCTCCCTCTACTCCATCGGCTACATGCGCGCCCTGGAAGAGCACGGTCAGACCCGCTATTTCGCCTCTTTCGCCGCGGCGATCGCGGCGACCATCGGCGTGGCCTTTGCCGCCAACCTGCTGACCCTCTACGTCTTCTACGAAATTCTGTCCCTGTCGACTTATCCCCTGGTCACCCACGAGCAGAACGCCGAGGCGCGCGCCTCGGGGCGCAAGTACCTGACCTACATTCTCGGCACCTCCATCGGCCTGGCGCTGCCGGCGATGATCATCACCTACGCCCTGGCCGGCACCCTCGATTTTACCGCCGGGGGGATTCTGGCGGGGAAGGCCGATGCCACCACCCTGGCCGTTCTGCTGGTCCTGTTCATCTTCGGTTTCGCCAAGGCCGGCATCATGCCGCTGCACGCCTGGCTGCCGGCGGCGATGGTGGCGCCGACCCCGGTGAGCTCGTTTCTGCACGGGGTGGCGGTGGTCAAGGTCGGGGTCTTCTCGATCCTGCGGGTCATCTTTCACATTTTCGGGCCGCAGAACCTGCAGGCGCTCCATCTCGGCACCGTCGTCATCACGATCGCCGCGGTGACGGTGCTGGCGGCCTCGCTGGTGGCGCTGACCCAGGACAACCTCAAGCGCCGCCTGGCCTACTCGACGGTGGGCCAGCTCTCCTACATGGTGCTCGGCGCCGGGCTCCTGTCGGCCTCGGGGATGACCGGCGGGGCGCTGCACATCGCCATGCACGCCTTCGGCAAGATCACTCTGTTTTTCTGCGCCGGGGCGATCTACGTCGCCCACCACAAGAAATACATCAGCGAGATGGACGGCCTCGGACGCAAGATGCCGATCACTTTCTTCGCCTTTTTCCTGGGCTCGATGAGCATCATCGGTCTGCCCCCGCTGGGGGGCTTCATCAGCAAGTGGTACCTGGTGATCGGCTCCCTCGAGGCGCAGCAGGTACCGATCCTGGTGGTGTTGCTGGTGAGCTCGCTGCTGAATGCGGCCTATTTTCTGCCCATCGTCTACCGGGCTTTTTTCGCCGCGCCGAAAGGGCGGGATGCAACCCCGGGCATCGCCGAGGCGCCCCCCTTCTGCCTGGTGCCCCTGTCGCTGACGGCGCTGATTTCGCTGGTGCTGTTTTTTTACCCCGACCTGTTCCTGCGCCTGATCCGGCTGGCCCTGTTCGCGGGATGATGCCCTGACTGTGCGAGGCGTATGAGATGAAAAAAAAGAAAGAATACGAATGGTTCGACCATCCGCAGAATATCCGCAAGCTCAAGATCGGGTTCTATGTCGTGCTGGTGCTGCTGGTGCTGCCCGATCTGTTTCTGCACAAGCACACCCTGTTCTCTCCGGTGGAGGCCTGGCCCGGATTCTATGCCCTGTTCGGCTTCGTTTCCTGCGTGGCGATCATCGTCATCTCGAAACTGCTCGGCTTCGTGCTGAAACGCCGCGAGGATTACTATGACGACTGATTGGTTGACCCCGACCCTGATTTTCTTCGCCGGCGCTCTGGCTCTGCCCCTGCTGCCGCGCCTGGCCCGCAATGCCGTGATCCTGCTGGTGCCGGCGGTCGCCTTTTTCCTGATCGCGGCCCTCGAGCCGGGCACCGGTTGGCACTATCAGCTCTTCGGCTACGATCTGACCCTGATGCGGGTCGACAAGCTGGCCAAGGCCTTCGGCTACGTCTTCACCATCAACGCCTTTGCCGCCTTTCTCTTCGCCCAGCACCTGGAGAAGGCCCACGAGCACGTGGCCGCTCTGTTCTACATCGGCGCGAGTCTCGGTGCGGTCTTCGCCGGTGACCTGATCTCCCTCTACCTGTTCTGGGAGGTGATGGCGGTCGCCTCCACCTTCCTGATCCTGGCGCGCAAAACCGAGCGCAGTTTCCGTTCCGGCTTCCGTTACGTGCTGGTGCATCTCTTCGGCGGATTGTGTCTGCTGGCGGGGATTCTGCTCTACATCCATGCCACCGGTTCGGTCACCTTCGCGGCTTTCACCCTGCACGACTGGTCGACCTATCTGATCCTCTTCGGCTTTCTCGTCAACGCCGCGGCGCCGCCTTTTTCCGCCTGGCTCTCCGATGCCTATCCCGAGGCGACGGTCACCGGCGGCATCATCCTCACCGCCTACACCACCAAAACCGCAGTCTACACCCTGGTGCGCGGTTTTCCCGGGTGGGAGATCCTGATGGTGGTGGGCTGCGTGATGGCGATCTACGGCATCATCTACGCCATTCTCGAAAACGACATGCGCCGCATCCTCGCCTACTCGATCATCAACCAGGTCGGCTTCATGGTGTGCGGGGTCGGCATCGGCACCGCCATGGCCCTGTCGGGGACGGTGGCCCATGCTTTCTGCCACATCATCTACAAGGCGCTGTTGTGGATGAGCGCCGGCTCGGTCCTCTACCTCACCGGCAAGAGCAAGTGCACCGATCTCGGCGGCCTCTACAAAACCATGCCCCTGACCATGATCTTCGGCACCATCGGGGCGCTTGCGATCTCGAGCTTCCCCGGTTTTTCCGGCTACACCAGCAAGCCGATGATCATCGAGGCCGGGGTGCATGAGGGCTTTTTCTGGGTGTGGCTGATTCTCGAGATCGCCTCGGCCGGGGTCTTTCTCCATGCCGGCATCAAGTTTCCCTATTTCGTCTTCTTCGCCAAGGACAACGGTCTGCGTCCGGGCGAGCCGCCCAAGCACATGCTGACGGCGATGGTGCTGCTCTCCTTCATCTGCCTGTTTCTCGGCTTCTATCCGCAGCCCCTCTACAACATTCTGCCCTATGACGTGCATTTCGAGCCCTATACCCTGGAGCACACGCTGAACCAGCTGCAGTTGCTGATGTTCTCGGCCCTGGCGTTTTTCCTGCTGCTGCCGCTGCTCAAGCGCACCGAGACGATCTCCATCGATTCGGACTGGTTCTACCGCAAGGGCGGACGGCTCTTCTACGCGCTTGCCGACCGGGTCTTCAACGGCCTCAACGACTGGGCCCAGCGCGCCCTCGGCCAGCGCCTGACCGGCTGGCTCAACCGTTTTTTCGAGGAACCCGGCGGCAACGTGCAGAAATACGCGGTGCGCATGCTGGCCGAAGCCGCCGGCAGCGAGCCCTCGCAAGAGGTGCAGCAGCGAATCGACCGCCGCAGCCGTTTCGCCACCTACCCCGCCGGCGGGGGGGTGCTGCTGGCGGTGCTGCTGCTGGCGCTGATGTCTTTCGTTTTTACCGTTTTCTAGGCGCAACAGGGGGCGCACCAGAGCGTCTCCGGGGGAGAAAGCCATGAAAAAAATTCTTGTCGCACTCGATTGCACCCCCCACTCCCGGCGGGCGCTCGATTATGTGGCCGCGATCGTCCCGCACATCCCCGGCGCCGAGATCGTCCTTTTCGCGGTTCTCCTTGGCGTTCCGCGGGGCGGGGATGAGGTCGCCGGCGCCGGCTGCCCGCCGCTGGAGGAGCACGAACTGCACGGCGATCAGGACCATCTCCAGGAGCGCATTCAAATCGACCGCCTGTTCGAAGAGGCGGCGGCGCTGTTGGAAAAAAACGGGCTGGATCGTGAAAGTCTGCACTTTGGCTGCAAGGCCGAACAGCGCGGTGTGGCCCAGGATGTTCTCGCGGAAGCCGCTGCCCTCGGCTGCGATACCGTGGCGGTGGGCCGTCGCGGTTTGTCCAAAATTCGCGAACTGGTCGACCGCAGCGTCTCCTCCGACCTGATTCACCGCGCCAAAGACCTGACGATCTGGGTGGTGGCCTGACGCCCGCCGCCCCCGCGCGCATGCCCCGCCTTTCGCTCTACCTCCACATCCCCTTTTGCCGGCGCAAGTGCCCCTACTGCGACTTTTTCTCGCTGCCCGCCGACGCGGGGCTGTTGTGCGATTATCCCGGCCTGCTTGACAGGCACCTGGAGCGGGCCGCCGCCTCGGGTTTGTGGCAGGGTCCGCTGACCACCGTTTTCTTCGGCGGCGGCACCCCCTCGCTGCTGCCCCCCGCCGCGATCGGGTCCATCTTAAAGCGCGCCGAGAGTCTGTTCGGTTTCGCCCCCGAGGCGGAAATTTCCCTGGAAGCCAACCCCGGCACGATCACGGCCGCAACCCTGGCCGGCTACCGCCGCGCCGGAATCAACCGGCTTTCCCTCGGCGTGCAGTCCCTCGACGACGGGGCGCTCGCCGCCCTGGGGCGCATTCACCGCGCGGCCGAGGCGCGCGCGGCGGTCGCCTGGGCGCGTTCGGCGGGGTTCGACAACCTGGGGCTCGACCTCATGTTCGCGCTTCCCGGCCAGCGCGTTGGCGATCTGGAGCGCGAGATCGATGCCTATCTCGCCCTGGCGCCCGAACATCTCTCCTGTTACGGTCTGGCGGTGGAGGAGGAGACCCCTTTCCATCACCGCCACCGCGCCGGGGAGTTGAGCCTCCCCGACGACGAGCAATATGCAGCCTTTTTTCAGCGGGTCGACCGACGGCTGGCCGCGGCCGGCTACCGCCATTACGAGATTTCCAATTACGCTCGCACCGGTCGGGAATGTCGTCACAACCAGCGTTACTGGCAGCGGCAGGCCTACCTTGGAGTCGGTGCTGGCGCCCACTCGTTCTGCGACCGGGGGTGGGGGAAACGTCTCCGGGTGCCCTCAGACCTTCCCGGCTACCGCGCCGCGCTGGCGGCGGACAGAGCCGTGGAAGAACTGCTTGAGGTCTTCGACCGCCGCGCCGCCATGGCCGAAACCCTTTATCTCGGCCTGCGCACCCGCCGCGGAGTCGTCGAAGACGAATTCCGCGCGCGCTTCGGCTGCGGGGTGGCCGAGGCCTTTCCCGAGGCGGTGGCCCGCTGCGGCGAGCGCCTGGCGCTGGAGGCGGGGTGCTGGCGCTTCGATCTGGCGGGCTGGCTCCTTTTCGATCACCTGATCAGCGAGTTTTTGTAAGAAAAATCGCGGCGCTTTTTCGCGAACGGCGACCCTTGACAAAGGGGTAGGCCGTTGTTATGTTGTTCACCGTTAGCACTCCCTGGATGTGAGTGCTAACGAAAGTGGCTGGGCCGGGAGTTGTCCGGCTTTAGGTTTTTTGGGACCCTGGCGCCATGAAAGACACCCTGAACGAACGGAGCCGAAAAATCCTCGAGGCGATCATCGAGGATCATATCGCTTCGGCCGAGCCGGTCGGCTCGCGCACCATTACCCGGCGCCAGGGCATCGACCTGTCGCCGGCGACGGTGCGCAACGTCATGTCCGATCTGGAAGAGATGGGCTATCTGGTGGCGCCCCACACCTCGGCGGGGCGGATTCCGACGGAGAAGGGCTACCGCTTCTATCTCGATTCGCTGCTCCAGATCCGCTCCCTGACCGCCCAGCAGAAAGAACGCATCCGCCGCTACTACCGGCGCCGCGGACTGCGTGCCGACGATCTGCTGCGCGAGGCCGGGCGGGTGCTGAGCAACATCAGTCATTACACCGGCATCGTCATGGCGCCGCAGATCACCACCTCGGTCTTTCGCCACATCGAGTTCGTGCGCCTCTCCCATGGCCGCATCCTGGTGATCTTCGTCAGCGACAGCGGCCTGGTGCAGAACAAGATCATCGAGGGCGAGGGCCGTCTGAGCCAGCAGGATCTCGAGCAACTCAACAACTACCTCAACCGCACCTTTGCCGGCCAGTCCCTCAACCAGATCAAGAAGAAACTGCTGGCGGAGATGTCGCAGGACAAGGCCCTCTACGATCAGCTCCTGAGCCGCTCGATGCGCCTGTTTCAGGCAGCGCTCAACGAGGAGGGGAGCCGTGAGGTCTTCATCGAAGGGGTCAGCCGCATGCTCGAGCAGCCCGAGTTCTTCGATCTGGCCCGGATGAAGCGGCTGTTCAAGGCCTTCGAGCAGAAAAGCATGCTGGTCGAATTTCTCGACAAGTGCCAGCAGAGCCAGGGCGTTCAGATTTTCATCGGCAGCGAAACCGAATACCCCGAGATCGAGGGCTGCAGCCTGATCGCCGCCACCTATCGCAGCGGCGGCAACACCATCGGCACTCTCGGGGTGATCGGGCCGACCCGCATGGCTTACAGCCAGGTGATTCCGGTGGTCGACTACACCGCCCAGCTGGTCGGTCAACTGCTGGAATCCGAGAATAAATAGGAGAGTTTGTATCGTGTCGAAAAAGAAGAAAGACCCCATCACCGAATCCGCCGAACAGCAAACGGCGGACGGCGGCGCAGAGCGGATGGTCGAAGAGGCGACAGCCGCCGTTCCCGAGGGCGACGGGACCGAGATCCTGAAGAAGGAGCTCGAAGATATTCGTGACGAGGCCAAGCGCAACTACGATCACTACCTGCGCGCCGTGGCCGATCTCGACAATTACCGCAAGCGCGCCCAGCGGGAGAAGGAGGATCTCTCCAAATTTGCCAACGAGCGCATCCTGCGCGAGATTCTGCCGGTGATCGACAACCTCGAGCGGGCGGTGGAGCATGCCCGTCAGGATAGCGGCGATGCCCAGGGGCTGCTGCAGGGGGTAGAGATGACCCTCGGTCAGTTCGGCAAAGCACTGGAAAAGTTCGGCGTTCGTTCGGTTTCGAGCGTGGGCGAGCCTTTCGACCCCGCCCGCCACGAGGCGATGGGTCAGCTCGAAACCGCCGATCAGGCTCCCAATACGGTGGTGCAGGAACTGCAGAAAGGCTACCTGCTGCACGAGCGGCTGTTGCGCCCGGCTCTGGTGATGGTGGCCAAGGCTCCTGCCGCCGCGGCGGGTGAGGAAAACGGCGGCGACTGACCGCCCGAGGCAAGCAAGTCAACGACATTCAGGAACCAATAGATAGGAGGATATAACCAATGGGAAAAGTTATCGGTATTGACCTGGGAACCACCAACAGCTGCGTGGCGGTCATGGAAGGCGGCGAGCCGGTCGTCATCGCCAACTCGGAAGGCTCCCGCACCACTCCCTCGATGGTGGCGTTCACCGAGAGCGGCGAACGGCTGGTCGGCCAACAGGCCAAGCGCCAGGCGGTCACCAATCCGGAGAATACCCTGTTCGCCATCAAGCGCCTGATCGGGCGCAAGTTCGATTCGGATGCGGTGAGAAAAGACATCTCGATCAGCCCCTTCAGCATCATCAAGGCCGACAACGGCGATGCCTGGGTCGAGGCCCGCGGCAAGCAGTACAGCCCCCCCGAGATCTCGGCGATGGTGCTGCAGAAGATGAAGCAGACCGCCGAGGACTACCTTGGCGAGCCGGTGACCGACGCGGTCATCACCGTGCCGGCCTACTTCAACGACTCCCAGCGCCAGGCGACCAAGGACGCCGGCAAGATCGCCGGCCTCAACGTGCTGCGTATCATCAACGAGCCGACCGCCGCCTCGCTGGCCTACGGCCTGGACAAGAAAAAAGAAGAGAAGGTTGCGGTCTTCGACCTCGGCGGCGGCACCTTCGACATCTCCATTCTCGAATTGGGCGACGGGGTGTTCGAGGTCAAGTCGACCAACGGCGACACCTTCCTCGGCGGCGAGGATTTCGACCAGCGCATCATCGATTACGTCGCCGACGAGTTCAAAAAAGAGCAGGGAATCGATCTGCGCAAGGACAAGATGGCCCTGCAGCGCCTGAAGGAGGCCGCCGAGAAGGCCAAGTGCGAGCTCTCCGGGTCGATGGAGACCGACATCAACCTGCCCTTCATCACCGCCGACCAGAGCGGCCCCAAGCATCTCAACATCAAGCTGACCCGGGCCAAGCTCGAGAGCATCTGCGCCGAGCTGCTGAACAAGCTGGTCGAGCCGTGCAAAACCGCCCTGAAAGACGCCGGCCTCTCGCCGTCGGACATCGATGAGGTCATCCTGGTCGGCGGCATGATCCGCATGCCGGCGGTGCAGAAGAAGGTGCAGGAGATCTTCGGCAAGCAGCCCAGCAAAGGGGTCAACCCCGACGAGGTGGTGGCCATCGGCGCCGCCATCCAGGGGGGCGTGCTCAAGGGCGAGGTCAAGGACGTGCTGCTGCTCGACGTCACCCCCCTGTCGCTGGGCATCGAGACCCTGGGCGGCGTGATGACCAAGCTGATCGAGAAGAACACCACGATTCCCTGCCGCAAGAGCCAGACCTTCTCCACCGCGGCCGACAATCAGCCGGCGGTCTCCGTCCACGTGCTCCAGGGCGAGCGCGAAATGGCCGCCGACAACAAGACCATCGGCCGCTTCGAACTGGTGGGAATTCCCCCGGCACCGCGCGGCGTGCCCCAGATCGAGGTCACCTTCGACATCGACGCCAACGGCATTCTGCACGTCTCGGCCAAGGATCTCGGTACCGGCAAGGAGCAGTCGATCAAGATTACCGCGTCCTCCGGCCTCTCCGAGGAGGAGATCGAGCGCATGGTCAAGGATGCCGAAGCCCATGCCGGCGAAGATAAGGAGAAGCGCGAGCTGATCGAAGCCCGCAATCAGGCCGACGGCTTGGCCTACACCACCGAGAAGTCGCTCACCGAGCACGGCGACAAGGTCGATGCCGACACCAAGGCCGCGATCCAGAGCGCCCTCGATGCCCTGAAAAAGGCGATGGAGGGCGACAGCGCCGAAGAGATCAAGAAAAAGACCGAGGAGTTGGCCCAGGCCTCGCACAAGCTGGCCGAGGTCATGTACTCCCAGGCCCAGGCCGAGGCGGAAAAGGCCGGCGGCGAAGAAGCGCCCGCCGGCGCCGAAGGCGGCAAGGACGAGGACGTGGTCGATGCCGAATTCGAAGAAGTGGACGAAAACAAGAAATAACCTTATCCTGTAACAACTTTTTTCAGTCACAGGCTCGGCAGGAGCCGGGAGAAAATCCCGGCTCCTTTTGCCGTTTTGCGGCGGCAATCGCCGCGAGCACGGCGGCCGGGCCCCCGGCGAGAGGTTTTCGAGTTTGGCCAAGAGAGATTATTACGAGGTTCTCGGCGTCAATCGCAACGCCAGCGAGACCGAGATCAAAAAGGCGTACCGCAAGCTCGCCCTGCAGCATCATCCCGACAAGAACCCGGGAGACAAGGCGGCGGAAGAGACGTTCAAGGAGGCTTCCGAGGCCTATGCGGTGCTCTCCGACTCGCAGAAGCGCGCCCAGTACGACCAGTTCGGGCATGCCGGAGTCGGCGGCGGCGGCTTCAGCGAAGGTTTCGGCGGCTTCGGCGGCAGTCCCTTCGAGGATATTTTCGGCGACATCTTCGGCGACATCTTCGGCGCCGGCGCCGGCGGGGCGCGCCGCGGTCGCGGCCGCCGGGGGGACGACCTGCGCTACAACCTCACCGTCAGCTTCGAAGAGGCGGCCTTCGGCACCGACACCAAGATCGAAGTGCCCCGCCACCAGCCCTGCGGCGGCTGCAAGGGCTCGGGCGCCAAATCCGGCTCCCAGCCCGAGACCTGCGAGACCTGCCGCGGCGCCGGTCAGGTCCGCTACCAGCAGGGTTTTTTCTCCCTGACCCGCCCCTGTCCCGACTGCGGCGGCGAGGGGCGGGTCATCCGTAATCCCTGCCCGGACTGCCGCGGCAGCGGTCGGGTGCGCGAGAACCGCAGCCTCTCGATCAAGATTCCCGCCGGGGTCGAGACCGGCAATCGCCTCAAGCTCAGCGGCGAAGGGGAGGCCGGCTCTCATGGCGGGCCCGCCGGCGATCTCTACGTGGTGATCACGGTCAAGGAGCACCCCATCTTTCAGCGCGAGGGGCGCGACGTCGTCTGCGAGGTACCGATTTCCTTCCCCCAGGCGACCCTGGGAGCCGAGATCGAAGTGCCGACCCTTGAGGGCAAGGTCAAGCTGAAAATCCCCACCGGCACCCAGTCGGGCAAAGTGCTGCGTCTCTCGGGCAAGGGCATTCCCTCGCTGCAGGGATACGGCCGCGGCGACCAGCTGGTGGTGGTGCGGGTCGAGACCCCCACCCGGATTACCCCGCGCCAGCGCGAGTTGCTCGAGGAGTTTGCCCGGGAGAGCGGCGAGGAGATGCACCCCATGGGCAAGGGATTCTTCGACAAGGTCAAGGAACTGTTCGGTTGACGAGGGGGCCGCAGGGGCCCGGGAGAAGGCAATGCTGCAACGACTGGTGATCGCGATCCTCGCCCTGGCCCTGGCCCTGGCGCCACTTTCGGTCCCGGCGCAGAACGACTCGGCTGGCGCCCGGCACTCGGCCGGCGCCGGCGAGACGGCGGAATTCGACAGCGGGGTGGAGCTCTACCGCAACGGTTTTCTCGAGCAGTCCCTCAACCGGCTGCGCGGTTTCGTCATCCGCAATCCCCAGTCCCCCCTGGTGCCCGACGCCTATCTCACCCTCGCCCGCATCTTCCACGATCAGGGCAACTGCGGCGACGCCCGGCCCTACCTGAACCGGATTGGCGCCGGGCACGCCCCTGCCGTCATCCAGCTGCTGGAAGGTTCGTGCCTGGTGCAGCAGGGCCGCGCCGAAGAGGGCATTCAGAGCCTGCAGCCGCTCCAGGACGAGGCGCTCGCCAATGGCGACCGGGCCCTGCTGTTCGAGCGCCTCGGCCAGGCCTACGGGACCCTGGGGCAGCCGCTCAAGGCCCTGCTTTTCTTCCGCCAGGCGGTGGAGCTCTCGCCCCGCCGCGATCCCTGGCTCGATCAGGTGCACCAGCTCTTGCGCCAGGAACCGAACGAACTGGTGCTGGAGGAAGCGGCCTTCATGTTTCGCGGCAGCGCCATCGGCCAGGACGCCCTGTTGCAGCAGGCCTTGCGCGCCGAGTTGCGGGGTGAGCGCGAGCCGGCAGCCGCGCTGGCGGGACAGGTGCTGGCGGACCCCACCCCCTTTCCCTACCGGGACGAGGCCCGTGCTCTGCTGAGCCGGCTTGGCGGCGAGGCCCGAGCCGAAAAAGAGGCGCTGGGGGTGATCCTGCCCTTTTCCGGGCGCTACGCCACCTTTGCCGAACTGGTCAAGCGCGGCATGGACCTGGCGCTGCAGCTGCACAACCAGGGCAATGGTCATATCCGCCTGCTCTACCGCGACAGCGGCGCCGAGCCCCAATTCGCCGGCGACGCCGTGGCCACTCTGGCCAATGTCGACCGGGTGATGGCGGTCGCCGGGCCGCTTACCGGCGCAGCCGCCCAGGCGGCGGCCGAGCGGGCGCAGAGCTCCGGGGTGCCGCTGGTGGCACTGTCGCCGCGCGAGGGGCTGCCCCAGGTGGGCTCCTACATCTTCCGCAATTCCCTCACCAGTCGCCAGCAGGCCCGGGCCCTGGCCCGCTACGCGGTCAGCGACGCCGGCATGTCCACCTTTGGCGTCCTCTTCCCCGAAAGCCGGCTCGGCCAGGAAATGCTCACCCTGTTCAGCGAGGAGGTCACCCTGCGCGGCGGTCGGGTCGTCGCCATGCAGAGCTATGCCGAGGGAGCAACCGATTTCCGCCGCCAGATCAAGCTGCTGATGGGCAAGGACCCGGATGCGCCCGACGAGGCGAAGAAACCGAAGACCCCTGCACCGGGGCAGCCCGCAGAACCCGAATCTCCGCCCGAGCCGCCGCCCTTCGATGCCCTGTTCATCCCCGATTACGCCAACACCGTCGGCCTGATCGCGCCGCAGCTCGCCTATTACGGCCTGGAGGACGTCGCCATGCTGGGGATCAACGGCTGGAATTCCCCCGATTTGATCCGGCTGGCGGGACGGTTCGTCGAGGGGGCGGTCTTCGTCGACGGCTTCTTTCCCGACAGCCCCAGCCCGGTGGTGCAGGAATTCGTCGCCCTCTACCGCGACACCTACAACGAAACGCCCACCATTCTCGAAGCCCAGGCCTTCGACACCGCGGGCATTCTGCTCTACCTGCTGAGCCGTCCCGACGTGAGTTCGCGCTCCGACCTGCGCGAAGCCCTGGCCTCGTTGCAGAATTATCCCGGGGTGACCGGCAACCTGGCGGTTGCCGCCGCCGGCGAAATCGAGCGCGACCTGTTTCTGATCCGGGTGGAGAGCGGGCGCCTGGTCCAGGTTCCGTTCGCCTCGCCCCCGTCGCCGGAACCGGGATGGCGGCTTCCGTCGTTGCGCCCATGAGGGGTGGATTGTGCTCGGCGGTACTGGCCCTGGTCCTGTTGTTGGGCGGTTGTGCCCACCGGCTGCCGGCGCCCGCAGCGGATGAAAGCCGCTTTTTGCCCGGGCCCACCGGGATCGCAGGCCAGGTGCTGAACCATGACAGCTCGCCGGCCGGCAACGCCTTTGTCTATGCCTACCGCAGCGCCACCCGCGGCCTGCGCGGCCCAGCCGATTTCGGCACCCGGGTGGAAGCCGACGGCAGCTACTTTCTCGACTTGGTGGAAGGGCGTTATTTTCTCGTCGCCCGGCAGCGCAGTTCGGGGGAGGAGGCCGGCCCGCCGCGCCCCGGTGACGCCTGGGCCCCCCATGCGCAGAACCCGATCGAGGTGCGGGCCGGATACGCCACGCGGGCCGACTTGCGCTTGAGCACCGTGACCCAGCCCCTGATCCTGCGGCAGGGCACGCTGACCGCGGGCGATACCGGCTTCAGCGGACGGTTGGTCGACGCCCGGGGGCAAGCGCTGCCCGGCGCCGTGGTGCTGGCCTACCGCAGCGACGATTTTCACCGCATGCCCGATCTGGTCTCGCCGGCCGCCGCGCAGGACGGCCGCTTCACCCTTTTTCTGCCCGAATCCGGGCGCTACTGCCTGGTGGCGCGCACTCATCCCCGCGGTCAGCCCAGGGCCGGGGAGCTCTACCGGGTGATTGCCGGTGAAGATGAGGGCTGTCAGAGGGTCTCCCGGGGAGAGGTGCGTGACTTGGGCGAGGTGGTTTTGCAGCCATACCAGCCCTGAGAGGAAATTCGCGTTGTCTGCGCAAAAAAAACGGCCGTTCGCCAGGGTGCGAGCGGCCGTTTTTTTGGGGCGTATGGCGAAAAACTCCTGCCTCCGGCTCATCGCCAGGGTCAATCGGCTTTGGCGGTTTGCGCTGTGGTTGGAGGAAATGATCAGGCCGGCTCTTGCAGCTGCAGCAGGGCGTAAAGCAGGCCCACCCGGTCCATTGGCGCCTGCCGCTCTGCGCCCTGGCGCAGAGGAATGGCGTAAATCGCCTCCAGTTCCAGCGGTCGCTTTTCCCGTCGATCGATCATCATGCTCGGCCGGTAGGAGCCCATGCCTTCGGTGATGGCGATCATCTTTTCGGCGAAGCTCCCATCGATGGGCGAGGTGAGATTCTGGGCGTTGCCGGCGGCGATGACCTCCTGCATCATCGCGTGAACCTGCAACCGGGTCGCCGGGTGGGCAAGGAGGCGGTCGGTTGTCTGGCCGGTCAGGGCGCACAGGCCGTTGAAGGGAATATTCCACACCAGTTTCTCCCAACGGGCCTTGCGCAGGTCGGCGACCGCCTCGCAGGGAATATCGGCCCGGCGAAAAAGGGCAGCCAAATCTTCCGCCCGGCGGGACGAGCCCGCGCGGAATTCGCCGAGGCGCACCCTCCCCTGGTCGAGATGGTGCACCACCCCGGGCGCGCCGCGGTTGGAGCAGAGAAAGGCGATTCCTCCCATGACCCGCTCGGCGCCGAAGGCCCGGGCCAGCAGTTCCTCGTTGCCCAGCCCGTTCTGCAGGGTCAGCACCGCCGTCTCCCGCTGCATCAGCGGGGCGACCAGTTCGACCAGACGATGATTGGCAAAGGCCTTGAGCCCCACCAGCACCAGGTCGACCGGGCCCATGGCGGCCGGTTCGCGAAACCCCTGGACCCGTTCGAGATGAAAGTCGCCCCGGGGGGAGGTCACGGTGAGCCCGCGCTGCGCAACGGCGTCGAAATCGCGGCGCAGCAGAAAGCGGACGTCATGCCCGGCTTTCTGCAGCAGGGCGCCGTAGTACAGGCCCAGGGCTCCGGCTCCGATGACGGCGATACGCATACCAACCTCCTTGGTGGTTGCCGGTTTCGCGCCCGCATCTCCGCCTCGGGGCGTTCCTCTGGCGCAGGGTGGCGCAACGGGGGTAAAATGAAACTGTCATCCACTAACCCCCGAAAAAACCGAGAATGAATTCCGAAAAAGACGGGAAACCTTACCATATCGCCCGGCCTTTCCGCCAGCGCCCCCGCTGGCCCGTGGAATCCGCTAATTCCGGGAAAGGTTCGGGGGTTGGCCCGGTTTGTTGACCCGGCTCTGTGGATATGGTAGACTTTCCGTCTCTTTCAGGAGGCACGACGCATGTTTAAAATTGGCGACAAGGCAGTATACCCGACTCAGGGAGTCGGGGTGATCGAATCGATCGAGGCGAAGGAATTCCAGGGACACAAGCTCGAGTTTTACGTGTTGCGCATCGTTGACAGCGACATGACCATCATGGTCCCGGTGAATAACGCCGACACGGTCGGACTGCGCTGCCTGATCGGCCGCGATGACGTCGACAACATCTACGGACTGCTGGAAAAGCCGCAAAAAAACGGCCCCCTGGCCTCCTGGAGCCGACGCCAGCGCGAATACAACGAAAAGATCAAGTCCGGCGACCTGTTCGAGGTCGCCGAAGTGTTGCGCGACCTTTATCAGATTCGCTGCGACAAGGAACTCTCCTACGGCGAGAAGAAAGTTCTCGAACAGGCGCAGAAGCTTCTCATCAAGGAAGTGGCCTTCGCCCAGGGGGCCGAAGAAAATTCGGTCTACGAACGCATCGAGCAGATTTTCCACTAGGTTTTCCCCGGGCCGATTGATGAGTCGGCCCGGTCCTTCTGATCAGCCCGGCGGCATTGTCGGCCGATTCCCGGTCTGCGGAGTTCCATGAACGCCACCGTGCTCATTCCCGCCGCCGGCATGGGCCGGCGGATGGGCTCCTCCATCAACAAGCAATACCTCGAGCTGGCGGGCCGCCCCATTCTGGCCCATACCCTCGCCCTGTTCGACCAATCTCCCCACATCGATCGGATCATTGTCATCTCCCCGCGGGACGAGTGCGAGTACTGCCGGCGCGAGGTGGTGAAACGCTTCGGTTTCGCCAAGGTCGCCGCGGTGGTTGCCGGCGGGGCCGAGCGCCAGGATTCGGTGCGCAACGGGCTGGACTTTCTCGCCGACGCTGCGCACGGGATGATTGTGATCCATGACGGGGTGCGCCCTTTTTTCCCCGCCCAACTTGTCGCGCCTCTCATCGCGCAGGCCGCCGCAACCGGCGGCTGCGTGGTCGGGGTGCCGGTCAAGGACACGGTCAAAGAGGTCGCCGGCGGGCGCATCGTCGCCACTCCCGAGCGCGCCCGCCTGTGGCTGGCCCAGACCCCGCAGGCGTTTCCCCGGGAGGTGATTCGCCAGGCCCACGCCCGGGCCCTGGCCGACGGTTTTCGCGGCACCGACGATGCCTCTCTGGTCGAGCGGCTTGGCCTGCCGGTGACGATGCTCGAGGGATCCTATCGCAACATCAAGATCACCACGCCCGAGGACCTGGTCCTGGCGCGGGCCTTTCTCAGCGACCACAGGGAGGAGAACTGACCATGTTCCGTATCGGCCAGGGCTACGACGTCCATCGCCTGACCCGCGAGCGCAAGCTGATTCTCGGCGGGGTGGAGATCCCCTACGGCCTGGGGCTGCTCGGGCATTCCGACGCGGACGTGCTGCTGCACGCCATCTGCGACGCCATTCTCGGCGCCCTCGGCGAAGGCGATATCGGCCGCCACTTTCCCGACACCGACCCCGCCTACCGCGGCATCTCGAGCCTGAAGCTGCTGCGCGAGGTGATGGCGCTGGCCGAGGGGAAAAGCTATCGCATCGGCAACCTCGACGCCACCGTGATTGCCCAGGCGCCCAAGCTCGCTCCCTACATCCGCGCCATGGTGGAGAATATCGCTCAGGCCTGCGACACCGACGTGGCGCGGGTCAACATCAAGGCGACCACCACCGAGGAGCTCGGCTTCGAGGGGCGCGGCGAGGGGATCGCCGCCCAGGCGGTGGTGCTGCTGCAGCAGGTTTCGGTGGACGAAGAGCTCGATATCTGAAGCCAGGCGCGGCTAAAGCTTGATTTTCCCGGCGCAACGGGCTATGACCATGAAATATCACTGATTTTCCCGGAAAGGATTTACAGGTTCCGATCTCATGAGTGCCAACGAACCCGTCACCCCCACCAACTTCATCCGCAACCTCATCGACGACGAGCGCGCCGCCGGCGCGGGCAAAGAAGTCATCACCCGCTTTCCCCCCGAGCCCAACGGCTACCTGCACATCGGCCATGCCAAGTCGATCTGCCTCAACTTCGGCCTCGCCGCCAGCTACGGGGGGCGCTGCCATCTGCGCATGGACGACACCAATCCGGAAAAGGAGAGCGTCGAGTACGCCGAGGCGATCCAGGACGCGGTGCGCTGGCTCGGCTTCGACTGGGGCGCGCACCTCTACTACGCCTCCGACTACTACGAGCAGCTCTATTCTTGGGCGCAAGCGCTGATCGGCCAGGGCCAGGCCTTCGTCTGCAGCCTCGACGCCGAGCAGATGCGCGCCTATCGCGGCACCCTGACCGAGCCGGGGCAACCCAGCCCCGACCGCGAGCGCCCCGTCGCGGAGAATCTCGACCTGTTCCGGCGCATGCGCGCCGGCGAGTTTCCCGACGGCGCCTACACCCTGCGCGCCAAGATCGACATGGCCGCGCCCAACATGAATCTGCGCGACCCGGTGATCTACCGCATCCAGCGCCATCATCACTACCGCACCGGCGATGCCTGGTGCATCTACCCCATGTACGACTACGCCCACCCCCTCTGCGATGCCATCGAGGGGATCACCTACAGCATCTGCACCCTCGAATTCGAGGATCACCGCCCCCTCTACGACTGGTTCCTCGACCAGCTCGCGGGCCTGGTACCCGGTCATCCGCGCCAGGTCGAGTTCGCCCGCCTCAACCTCGCCTACACGGTGATGAGCAAGCGCAGGCTCCTCGACCTGGTCAGGGAAGGGCTGGTGCAGGGCTGGGACGACCCGCGCATGCCGACCATCGTGGGCTTGCGCCGGCGCGGCTTCCCGCCGGCGGCGATCCGCACCTTCTGCGAGCGCATCGGGGTCGGCAAGAGCGACAGCTGGATCGACATGAGCGTGCTCGAGGACTGCGTGCGCGAGGAGCTCAACGAGAGCGCGCCGCGGGCCCTGGCGGTGCTCAACCCCCTCAAGGTGGTGATCACCAGCTACCCCGAGGGTCGGGTGGAAGAACTTGAGGCCGCCAATCATCCGCAAAAGCCCGAAATGGGGACCCGCACCGTTCCCTTCAGCCGCGAGATTTTCGTCGAGCGCGACGATTTCATGGAGGAGCCGTCGAAAAAATTCTTCCGCCTCGGCCCCGGGCGCGAGGTGCGCCTGCGCAACGGCTACATCATCCGCTGCGACGAGGTGGTGAAAGATCCCGCCACCGGCGCGGTGGTGGAGCTGCGCTGCAGCCACGATCCCGAGACCCTGGGGGCCAATCCCAGGGACGGGCGCAAGGTCAAGGGGACCATTCACTGGGTGTCGGCGGCCCATGCGCTGACGGCCGAAGTGCGGCTCTACGACCGCCTCTTTTCGGTGCCGAACCCGGGGCAGGGCAAAAGCGACTGGCGCGCCGACCTCAACCCCGAGTCGCTGCAGACCCTGAGCGCCCTGGTCGAGCCGAGCCTGGCCCAGGCCGGCCCCGGAAGTTCCTTTCAGTTCGAGCGCAGCGGCTATTTCGTCGTCGACTCCGGCGACAGCCAACCCGGCCGCCCGGTCTTCAACCGCACCGTCACCCTGCGCGACTCCTGGGCCAAGCTCGGACCGCAGGGCGGCTGAGCCGGTTCCCTCCAACCACACCCCACCAAGGTGCAGGCCGTGAGTCAAACCGAGTCGCTGCAAGTCTGGATCGCCGATACCGAGGGAGGCCTGTGCGACCAGCTCCCGGCGGCGCTGACCGCGGCCGGACACCGGGTGCGGCTGCTCGCCCCGGCCGAAAACCCCTTTGCCACGGTGCGCGAGGGGGGCTGCGATGTGCTGGTGCTGGGCATCGAGCTGCCGGGCCGCTTGGGGCTGGAGCGGCTGCGTCGCTTCGAAACCGGGCGCCTGAGCCGCCAGCTGGCGGTGCTGGTGGTTTCCAACCGCCCCGAGCTCGGCTATGAACTGCCCGACGCCTTCGATTTTCTCGCCACTCCGGTCGATCTGTCCCGGCTGCTCGACGATGTGCGCCATGCCGGACGCAACCGCAGCCGCGATGGGCGGGAAGGGCATCTCGCGGACCCGGAGCGGGGTCTGTTCCAGGACTTTCTGGCGCGCCACAGCGGCCTGCATTTCGACCAGCGCAACCTGAAAATTCTCGAGCGGGGCCTGCTGCGGCGCATGCGCGCCCTGGGCAGCGGCGATTTTCGCGATTATTTCTCCTACCTCGAGACGTTCCACGAAGCGCGCCAGGAGTTGAAAAAACTCCTGGCCCTTCTGACCGTGGGCGAAACCTATTTTTTCCGCTACCTGGCCCATTTCGAAGCGCTGCGCCACCATGCGCTCCCCGATATTGTTGAGCTGAACCGGTCGCACCGCACCCTGCGGCTGTGGTCGGCCGGCTGTTCCACCGGGGAGGAACCCTATTCTCTGGCGATCATGTTGCGGGAGCATTTCCCCGAACTGGCCGACTGGGAGGTGCGCATCCTTGCCACCGACATCAACCAGATGGCGCTCAACCAGGCCCGGCGCGGCATCTACGGTCAGCGGGCGCTGCGGGTGACCGATGGGGAGCTGGTGGAGAAATATTTCCGGCCCCACGGCAAAAACTACGAGCTCGCCCCATCGATCCGGGCCATGGTCGATTTCCGCTATCTGAACCTGCAGACCGGATCTTACCCGTCGGCGGAAACCGCCACCGCCGATATCGATCTGCTCTTCTGCCGCAATGTGATGATCTACTTCAGTCAGGAAACCAGTCGGACGGTGGTCGAGCGCTTTTCGCGGGCGCTGCGCCCGGGGGGCTTTCTCTTTCTGGGGCACGCCGAGACCCTGGCTTACCTCAATTCCAGCTTCCAGCGGGTGGTTCAGCACCGGGGATTTTATTACCGGCTCCCCGCCGACTCCCCGCCCCGGCCCCCGTCCGCGGCGGTGGTGGCGACCCCTTCTGAACCGCCCGCCGCGCCGGCGCCCGCGCCGCCGGCCAGTGTCCCGGCCGAGCCGGGCCTGGTGCGCGAGGAGGAAGGCGTTCCGGTTGCGATCGAGGCGACGGCGCTCTTTCGTCGGGGGGAGGAGGCCTTTGCCCGGGAGGAATTCGCTTTGGCCGACAAGCTGTTCGTTCAGACCCTTGCGCGGGTGCCCGATCATGTCGGCGCCCTGACCGGCCGCGGGTTCGTCTGCGCCAACCGCAACGACCTTGCTGGCGCCCTCGCCTTCGCGCAGCGCGCCCTGGCGGTCGACGATCTGAGCGCCGCGGCCTATTTCCTGCGCGGGCTGGTTGCGGAACTGGAACAGGACTGGGCCCTGGCCCGGGAGGAATACCGCAAGGCGCTGCTGATCGACCTCGATCTGATCATGCCGCACTACCACCTGAGCCGGGTCTTTTCCCGTCTCGGGCGTGCCGCCGATGCCCGCCGCGAGTTGTCCAATACCCTGCGGCTGCTCGAACGGCTGCCGGGCGAAACCCTGGTGCACCATTCGGGCGGCTTGACCCGGGAAGTTTTTCTCGAAATCTGCCGCGCCCAGCTCAATCAGCTGCCGGCCGGTTAAGGAGAGGTGATGGGGGAGAAAGGGACAACCGTCGACGATATCAAAGCCACCCTCGAGCGCATGCGCGCCGAATACTGGCAGGCGCTGGGGGAGTCCCGGGACGAGACCTCCGACGCCCGGCGCGACGTGCTGGTGGTGCGGCTCGGGGGGGAGTGGTTCGGCATTGCCTGCGGCAGCGCCCGCGAGGTCCTGCGCCTGCCGCGGCTGGTGCGGGTGCCTCGGGTCGAGGCGCATATCGCCGGCATCGTCAATCTGCGCGGGCAGGTCCTGGCGGTCACCGATCTGCGCCCCCTGCTCGGTCTGCCCCAGGCCGAATGCGGCAAAAGCGGTCGGCTGGTGGTGGTGGAGGCGGCCGGGATGACCACCGCCCTGCTGGCGGAGGAAGTGCTCGCGATCCGTACCCTCGATCCGGCCTCCATCGAGCCGGTTTCCGGCGCTCTCGGCCGTTTGCCGGCCGAGGTCCTGACGGGACAGGTGCCGCAGCCCGAGGGGCTGCTGGTGCTCCTTGATTGCGCGAAGATATTGCAGCGACCCGAACTGGTGGTCGATCATGAAGGCCGCTGAGCGGGCGGCCGTGAATTGGCCGCAGCGCTCCGGTGCGGCCCGTTGCGACGAGGTTGAACTATGTTTTCCTGGATGAGGCGGCGGTTGTCGCTGAAAATCAGCTTTTCCCTGATCGTGGTGCTGGCCCTGCTCGCGGCGCTGTTCACCGCCTACCTGGTGGCCGAGCGCGGCCGGGTGCTGCAGGAATTAATGCTGACCAAGGCCCGCACCCTGACCCAGATCGGGGCGCGCTCGGTCGAGCAGATTCTCGAAGAGGCCGTAGCCGGCGGTCGCCTGACCCGCGCCCAGGTGTTCGACACCGATTATCGCGAGATCACCGAGGGGCCTCTGAGTCGCTCCACCGCCACCAAGTACCACACCGCCTACGACCAATATCTCGACCAGCGGCTGCAGCCGATCATCGACGCTTTTCTCGAAGAGGACGCCATGGTGGCGTTCGCCATCCCCACCGATCACAACGGCTACGTCCCCACCCACAACAGCCGCTTCGCCCAGCCGCTGACCGGCGATCTCAAGCAGGACCTCGCCGGCAACCGCACCAAGCAACTCTTCAACGATCCGGTCGGGCTGCGCGCCGCGCGCTACGACGGCAGCGATGGCGCCGGGGTCATGCGCCAGGTCTACCGGCGCGACACCGGCGAGACCCTGTGGGATCTCAGCGCCCCGATCTACGTGCAGGGCGACCACTGGGGAGCCTTCCGCCTCGGCTTCTCCATCGAGCAGACCGAGGGGGAGATCAACCAGTTGCGCAACACCGTGGCGATTTCGATGCTGGCGCTGCTGGCCGCGGTCTGCCTCACCATTTTCTGGGTGGTGGAGCGCGTCACCCGCCCCTTGAAGGCGCTGACCCGCAACGCCGAGCGCCTCAGCGAAGGCCACCTGGAAGAAACCATCGACATCGCCAGCGAGGACGAGATCGGCACCCTGGCCAGGGCCTTCAACCGCATGACTCAGGTGATCCTGCGCAACCTCAAGGAGGAGATCGACAAGAGCAACCGCCTGATTCACAACGTCAAGGAGGCGGTGCTGCAGCTCTCCTCCGGCGCCAACGAGATCATGGCGATCTCCTCTCAGCAGTCCTCCGGCGCCAGCCAGCAGGCCGCCGCGGTGCAGCAGGCGACCAGCACCTCGCAGGAGTTCGCCGCCACCGCCCGCGAGGTCGCCGACAACGCCAAGCGGGTGGAGAGTCTGGCCGAGCAGGCCAGCGCGGTGAGTCTCGCGGGCAAGAAGGCGGTCGACGATGCCGGAGACGGCATGGATCGGCTGCGCGAGCAGGTGCAGCACATCGCCGAGGCGATGCTCGAACTGGGCGAGAACTCGCAGAAGATCGGCGGCATCATCGACATCATCGACGAGATCTCCGACCAGACCAATCTGCTCGCCCTCAACGCCGCGATCGAGGCGGCCGGGGCGGGCGAGGCGGGCAAACGCTTCTCCATCGTCGCCAACGAGGTCAAGCGCCTGGCCGAACGCACGGTCGACGCCACCCGCCAGGTCAAGGGGCTGATCGACCAGATTCAGAAATCGACCAACGGCACCATCGTTCTGACCGAAGAGGGGACCAAGAAGCTCGACAGCGCCAACGGCCGGGTCGGGCGCATCGCCCAGGCCCTCGACAAGATCATCGCCACCGTCGGGCAGACCACCGAGGCCGCCCGCGAAATCAAGATCGCCACCCAGCACCAGCTCTCAGCCAGCGAGCAGATGAGCGAGACGGTGAGCGAGGTGCGCGACGTCGCCGGCCAGGTCGCAACCAGCGCCGAGGAAACCGCCCACGCCATCGCCGAGTTGACCGAACTGGCCGACCGGCTCAAGCTGCTGGTCGAAGAAGACTGAAGAGTGCGACAGGTTCGGTCATGAGCGCGAAAGGCAAAAAATACCTCGCCATTTTCGCCGGAGAAGCGGGCGAGCACGTGGCGGCGCTGCGTCAGGGGATTCTCGCGCTCGAGGAAGGCGGCGGCGCGCAAGAGCGTCTGCACGCCCTGCTGCGCAGCGCCCATACCCTCAAGGGCGCGGCCCGCATGCTCGACCTCGGCGCCGTCGCCCGCCTGACCCATGCCCTGGAAGATCATCTCAAAGATCTCGAAGCCGGCATTCGTCCCTGCAGCCCGGAGACGATCGACCTGCTGCTGCTGGCCACCGACGCCCTGGAGGCGCAGATCGCCCAGGCCACCCGAAACCGCCCCGCGCGCTTCGATCTCGAGGCGGTGATCGGCGGCCTGCATGCCGGCGAGATGCCCGCCGCGGCGCGGCTGCCCACGGCAGGAGAAGATTCCGCCGGGCCGGAGCCGCCCCCCTCGGTGGTGAGCGACAGCGTGCGGGTCGAGGTCGGCCGGCTCGACCAGATGGTCAACCTCATCGGGGAGAGCGGACTCGTCGCCCGCCACCTGCAGGAGCGCGAGGGGCAACTGGTCGCTCTCGAGCGTGAACTGGACGGCTTTCTCGGGGGGCTCAGGCGGGAAGAAAACCACCGCCGGCTCGCCGCCATTCTCGCGCAGGTGCAGCAATTCCGGGTCCGGCTGCAGAAGGATCTGCTCGAGTTCCACCTGCTCAACGAACTGCTGGCCGAGGAGGCGGAAGGGCTGCGCATGGTGCCCCTGGCGCTGCTGGTGGGCGATCTGCGACGGGTGGTGCGCGACCTGGCCCGGGATGAGGATAAGGAGGTGCGTTTCAGCGTGCAGGGCGAGGATGTCGCCTTCGACCGCATGCTGTGGGAGTCGCTGCGCCCGGCCCTGATTCACCTGCTGCGCAATGCCGTCGACCACGGCATCGAAAAACCTGAGGCGCGACGGACGGCGGGCAAGGCGCCCGGCGGCGAGATCAGCCTGAAGGCCTCGCACGAACGCAGCGGGGTCTGCATCACCCTGCGCGATGACGGCTGCGGCATCGATGCCGACCTGGTGCGCCGGCTGGCGCTGGAAAAGGGGCTGATCGACCCCGCCGGGGCCGAAGCCCTCACCGACGAGGAAGCTCTCTACCTGATCCTGCGCCCCGGCTTTTCCACCCGCCGGATCATCACCGATCTCTCCGGGCGCGGCATCGGCATGGACGTGGTGCGCACCAGCATGGAGCGAATCAAGGGAAACCTGGTGATTCGCAGCCGCCCCGGCGCCGGCACCGAGATCGAGCTGCACCTGCCGTTGACCCTGGCGCGCATGAACGGGCTGGTGGTGAGCTGCGAGGGCGAGCGCTACGCGCTGCCGCTGCAGTACGTGGTCGGGGTTGTGCATCTGCGCGAGGAAGACATCCTGACCCAGGGGGGGCGGGAAATGGTGCGCTACGAGGAGCAGACCCGGCCCCTGAACCTGCTGCGCGAAGCGCTCGGCCTCGCCCCCCGCGAGCTGATCGGGCGCACCCGGGTGCCGGCGGTGGTCCTGCGCTGCGGCGAGCAGATCGCGCTGTGGGCGGTGAGCCGCATCGAGCAGGTGCAGGAACTGCGGGTCAAGGGGCTGGGGCCGCAGCTGCGCAGCCTGGCCGGGTTTTCCGGCGCCGCGCTGCTGGCCGACGGTCTGCCCGCCCTGATCCTGTCGGTGCCCGAGCTCTTCGCCCGGTCGCGGGGGGGGGCGCGGCGGCCTGCGCCGCGAGCTGCACGCCGCCCGGGAAAAACAGCGGCGCGGTGCGGTGCTGGTGGTGGACGATTCGGTGACCACCCGCACCATGGAGCGCAACATCCTCGAGAGCCAGGGCTACGCGGTGGAGGTGGCGGTTTCCGGCGAAGAGGCCTTGCTCGTCCTGGCCGAGCGTTCCTTCGACCTGGTGGTGACCGATATCGAGATGCCGGGCATCGACGGCTTCGAGTTGACCCGGCAGATGCGCGCGAACGAGGCCCGCAGCGAAATTCCGGTGATCATCGTCACCTCCCGGGCGAGCGACGAGGACAAGCGGCGCGGCATCGAGGTCGGCGCCCAGGCCTACATCGTCAAGGGGAGCTTCGACCAGGGTAAGCTGATCGAGACGGTGGAGACGTTGATCGGGTAATGTGTTCCAGGGCGGAAGGGAAATCATGATCAATGTCGTCATCACCGACGATTCGCTGCTGACCCGGGTGGTGTTGCGCGACATCCTGCAGCGCGACCCCGGCATCCGGGTGGTGGCCGAGGCCCGCAACGGCGCCGAGGCGCTCGATGCGGTGCAGCGCCTGGAGCCCGACCTGGTGATCATGGACGTGGTCATGCCGGTGATGGATGGCATCACCGCGGTCAAGGAGATCATGGCGCGGCGTCCCACCCCGATTCTGATCCTGTCCTCCAACGTGCGCCCGGGCGATTCCCGCGGCGCCTTCAACGCCATTGCCCTGGGCGCCCTCGATGTCATGGAGAAGCCGCGCGGCTCGGTGCAGGAGGTGTTCGAGCCGCTGGCCGAGCGCCTGATCGAGAAGGTGCGGCTGCTGGCCCGGTTGCCGGTGCGGCTGGTGCCGGCGCCGCCGCCCGCCGGCGCCGAAACCGCGGCCGCGGAGGGGCGGCGCTGTTCCACCCTCGCCATCGGGGCCTCGACCGGCGGGCCGAAAGCGGTTCTTTCGCTGCTGAAAAATCTGCCCGCCGATATCCGGGCGAGCGTGCTGGTGGTGCAGCACATCGCTCCGGGCTTTGCCGACGGCTTCGCCCACTGGCTCGACCGGGAGACGTCCCTGGACGTGCGCGCGGCCGCAGACGGCGATGCGCCGCGCCCGGGCGTGGTGCTGGTGGCCCCCAACAACCGCCAGATGGAGGTGCGCAATGGCCGCATCCGCTTGTCCGAAGGTCCCCCCGTCAACAGCTGCCGGCCGGCGGTGGATGTGCTCTTCTCCTCCCTCGCCCACGAGGACCCCGCCCGGGTGGCGGCGGTGCTGCTCACCGGCATGGGGCGCGACGGCGCCGAGGGGCTGGCCGCTCTGCGCATGAGCGGCGCCTGCACCATCGCCCAGGACGAGGCGACCAGCGTGGTCTTCGGCATGCCCAAGGCCGCCATCGCCCTCGGCGCCGCCCAGCAGGTGCTCCCCCTGGACGACATCCCGCTGGCGCTGGGGCGGCTGCTGGTGCGCCGGTGAGGCGCCCGTCGTGCGTGCGAAGCTTTTACTGCGCCGGCCGTTTGTGGTAAGTTCCCGCAACGATTCCGAGAAAGAGAGAGGTTCCGCCATGAGCATTCGCGTCTTCAACACCCTGACCGGCCGCAAGGAAGACTTCCAGCCCCTCGAACCCGGCAAGGTGAAGATGTACGTCTGCGGCGTGACGGTCTACGACCACTGCCACATCGGCCACGCCCGCGCCAACATCGTCTTCGACATCGTCTATCGCTACCTGCGCTATGCCGGATTTGACGTCAATTACGTGCGCAACTACACCGACGTCGACGACAAGATCATCAACCGCGCCAACGAGCGCGGCATCCCGAGCCAGGAGCTGGCCGAGGAATTCATCCGCGCCTTCGACGAGGACATGGCGGCGCTCGGCCTTGATCTTCCCACCCATCAGCCGAAAGCCACCGCCCACATCGGCGACATCATCGCCCTGGTCGAGAAACTCATCGCCAGGGGGGTCGCCTACGCGGCGGGCGGCGACGTCTACTTCGCGGTGGAGAAGTTTCCCGCCTACCTCAAGCTCTCCAAGCGCAACCTCGACGAGATGCAGGCCGGCGCCCGCATCGCCCCCGGCGAGAAGAAGCGCAACCCGATGGATTTCGCCCTGTGGAAGGCGGCCAAGCCCGGCGAGCCGGCCTGGGAGTCGCCCTGGGGCCCGGGCCGCCCCGGCTGGCACATCGAGTGCTCGGCGATGAGCACGGTCTTTCTCGGCGAGTCCTTCGACATCCACGGCGGCGGCAAGGACCTGATCTTTCCCCATCACGAGAACGAGATCGCCCAGAGCGAGGCGGCCAGCGGCAAGCCCTTCGTCAAGTACTGGCTGCACAACGGCTTCGTCAACGTCAACCAGGAGAAGATGAGCAAGTCCCTCGGCAATTTCTTCACCATCCGCGACATCCTCAAGAAGTTCGACCCCGAGGTGGTGCGCTTCTTCATCCTCACCGCCCACTACCGCTCGCCCATCGACTTCTCCGACCAGAACCTGAGGGAGGCCCGCGCCGGGCTGAGCCGCTTCTACGAGGCGCTGCAGGCGGCGGCCGAGGGGGTGGAGGGTTGTCCTGAGAGCGAGGTGCAGAGCGACGAGGGCGCCCGGCTGGAGCGCGCCTTTCGCGAGGCGATGGACGACGACTTCAACACCGCCCAGGCCATCGGTCACCTCTTCGACGGGGTGCGCGCCGTCAACCGGCTGCTGGGGGAGAAGAAATTTCGCAAGAAGGCGGACAAGGTTGCGGCGGTGCGCGACCTGCACGCCACCATCCTTAAATTGGGCGGGGTGCTCGGCCTGTTCGGTTCCGAGCCTTCGGCCTGGCTGAAAAAGCGCAATCTCGCCGGGCTGGCCGAACTGGGGCTGGGCGAGGAGGAGGTCCGGCAGCGCATCGCCGAGCGCCTGCAGGCGCGCCAGGACAAGGACTTCGCCCGCGCCGACCAGATCCGCGACGAACTGGCGGCGCGGGGGGTGGAGCTGCTCGATACCCCCCAGGGAACCACCTGGAAGGTGAAATAGTCGTCCCGGGGAAAAGAGTTTAAATTCAGACCGCACCGGGGCGCGGGAGATGGTTTCCTTCGCGCCCTTCCCGCAGCAGCTGCCGTTGCTTCCTTTCTTCTACCCGCCGCTTCGCGGACGCCGTTTTTAATCCCCGCTCTCCTCTTTTTCCTGCTCCTCTTCGTCATCGGCGTTCTTGGCCTGAAACCGCTTGGTCAGATCGGAGAGATGCTCGCTGTGGGTGAGAACGACGACCTCGTCCCCATCCCTCAATTCGGTGTTTTCCTCGGGCAGCATGAAATCGTCTTCGCGGTAGAAGCAGATCACCCGCGCCCGCTCCGGCAGATCGAGCTCTCCGATCGCGCCGCGGGTTTTTCCGTCCACCACGAAGTTGAGAAACCGGGCCTCCCCCTTGATGATGGTGGTCAGCTCGAGAATGTCGACGCCGCCGACCATGTCGGCCAGGTAGCGGCTGATGGTGCGCGACGAATTGATGCGGTTGTTCAGCCCCAGCTCCCGGCAGATATTGTTGAAGGCGGGATTGTGAACGTGCACGACGACATTGTTGAAGCCCAGTGAGCGCCCCACCAGCGCGGCGATGATGTTGTACTGGTCGTTGTCCGACAGGCAGAAGAGGTAGTCGGTGTGCCCCGGGTCGACCTCCTCGAGGATGTCGGGCCGGCTGCCGTCGCCGTGGAGAAAGGCGCAGTCCATGTCGTCGTTGAGCTCGTCGATCTTGTCCCGGTCGGTTTCGATGATCACCACTTCGTGGCCGCGCTCGAGCAGGATGCGGGCGGTCTCCACCGACAGCTCGCCGGCGCCTATGAATGCAATTCTCATGAGTCGCTCCTCCGTCGTCCGAACCAGGTCCGGGGGTAGAAAAGAACCAGCCAGGCCACCATTTCCAGCCGTCCCAGCAGCATGTCGGCGCACAGCACCAGTTTGAGAAAAGAGGGGAGCTCCGGGCCGGTGAGACCCGCGGAGAGGCCCACCGTGCCGGTGGCCGAAACCACCTCGAACAGCGCGTCGAGGGGCGGGTAGCCGAAGGCGAGAAAGGGCAGCCACGACAGAAACACCACCGCGGCGAAGACCAGAATCACCATCAGCGCATCCTGAACTTCGCCTTCGCCCACCTTGCGCCCGCTGACCCGGGTGCTGAGCACCGTCTGCGGCGGCACGCTCATCCCCTGCAGCACCCGGCGCACGATGCCGAAGAGGATAAAGAGGCGCAGCACTTTGACCCCGCCGGCGGTCGAGCCGATGCCGCCGCCGATGGTCATGGAGAGGATCAGAAAGAGCTTGGTCGCCGCGCCGAGATCGCCGGCGGCCATGCTGGAAAAGCCCGCGGTGCTCTGGGCCGAGATCGCCATCAGCGGGGCGTGGATCGCGGTGTCGCGCCAACTCATGCCGTCGAGCCAGTGAAAGCAGCAGGCGGCGCCGGCGACGGAAAAGACGATCACCGCGAAGACCAGGCGCACGTGAAAGCGGGTGAAGAAATAACCGATGCCCTTGCGCGTGGCGGTGTGGTAGTAGGCCAGGGGCATGGCGCCGGCGAGGCTGGTCAGGGTCACCACCCAGGCCAGCGCGAGCCCGTCGAGATCGGCGAGGCTGCCGCCGCCGGGGGCGAAGCCGCCGGTGGAAATGGCCGGGAGAATGAAGAGCAGCCCGTCCCACAGGCCGCCGCCGAAGAGGAGCCAGGCGAGGTAGCCGGCCAGGGTGAGGGCGAGGTAGACCAGCAGCACCCGGCGGGCGTGAACCCGGGTGCTGCCGACCAGGTCCTCCTCCGGCGGGGCGGTCAGGGCCAGGCGCTTGGCCGAGAGGCCGGGGCGGATCATGATCGCCAGCGACAGCACCACGATCCCCAGCCCGCCGTACCACTGCATCCAGGAGCGGGCGAAGTGGAAGGTGGCCGGCATCCCTTCGAGGTCGGTGACGGTGGAGAGCCCGGTGGTGGTGGCGGCGGAAACGGTTTCGAACAGGGCGTCGATAAAGGGAAGGCCGGCCCCCATCATCGGAATGGTCATGACCAGGGGGATGGCGAGGAAGATGACGGCGGCGAGTGCCATCGCCTCGTTGACCTGGATGCGTCCCGTGAACCGCAGGCGCGCCAGGAGCCAGCCGCCGCCGCCGAGTACGAGGATGACGCCGAGGTAGCGCACGATGATCGCTTCTTCGCCTTCTCCCAGCGCCACCGCGAAAGGCACCAGGGTCAGCAGGGCGACGATCAGGCAGAACTGGCCGAAAAAGCGGCCGATGACCCGCAGCCTGACGGCGTAGCTGACCTCGTGGGCGGATCCGCGCATACCTCCTCCTGAAAATGGATGAATGATCTGGTCGGCGAAAAAGCTTCACCCCAATGATAGCAAGGATAGAGCGGATGTTTTTTGCCGACAGGGTCAGGGGCCCTGTGGCAAGATGGCGTTTATGGCCAAATTCGAACTGATCACCCCGTACCAGCCCCGCGGCGACCAGCCCGCCGCCATCGAGGAACTGACCGCCGGAATCGAGCGCGGCGACAAGCACCAGGTGCTCCTCGGCGTCACCGGCTCGGGCAAGACCTTCACCATGGCCAACGTGGCGGCGCGCCTGCATCGCCCGACCCTGGTGCTGGCGCCCAACAAGACGCTGGCCGCCCAGCTCTACGGCGAGTTCAAGGAGCTTTTCCCCAACAACGCCGTCGAGTACTTCGTCAGCTACTACGACTACTACCAGCCCGAGGCCTACATCCCCACCACCGACACCTTCATCGAGAAGGACAGCTCGATCAACGAGGAGATCGACAAGCTGCGCCACAGCGCCACCCGCTCGCTCTTGACCCGGCGCGACGCGCTGATCGTGGCTTCCGTCTCCTGCATCTACGGGCTCGGCTCGCCCGAGGCCTACTACGGCATGCTGGTGGAATTGGAGGTCGGCGCCGAGATTGAGCGCAACGCCCTGCTCAAGCGCCTGGTGGAGATCCAGTACCAGCGCAACGACGTCGACTTTCACCGCGGCACCTTCCGCGTGCGCGGCGACGTGGTCGAGATCTTTCCCGCCTACGAGGAGGAGCGCGCCCTGCGCGTCACCTTCTTCGGCGACGAGATCGAGGAGATCGCCGAGATCGACCCGCTCCGCGGAAGAGTGATCGATCAACTGCCCAAGGTCTTCGTCTTCCCGGCGAGCCACTACGTCGCCACCCCGCCCACCCTCGAGCGGGCGATCAAGGAGATCCAGGAGGATCTGCGCCTGCGCCTCACCGAGCTGCGCGCCCAGAACAAGCTGCTCGAAGCCCAGCGCCTGGAGCAGCGCACCCTGTTCGATATCGAGATGATGGAGGAGATGGGCTACTGCCAGGGGATCGAGAACTACTCGCGCTATCTCGATGGCCGCGCTCCCGGTACGCCGCCGGCGACGCTCCTCGACTACTTTCCCGACGACGGGCTGCTCTTCATCGACGAGAGCCACGTCACCGTCCCCCAGGTCGGCGGCATGTACCGCGGCGACCGCTCGCGCAAGCAGACCCTGGTCGACTACGGCTTTCGCCTGCCGGCGGCCCTCGACAACCGGCCGCTGACCTTCGAGGAGTTCCAGGCGCGCCAGTTCCAGACCGTCTACGTCTCGGCCACCCCCGGCGACTACGAGCTGAAGCAGGCGCAAGGGGTCATCGTCGAGCAGATCGTGCGCCCCACCGGCCTGATCGACCCGCCCATCGAAGTGCGCCCGGCGCGAGAGCAGGTCGACGACCTCATTCACGAAATCCGCGCGACGGTGGCGAAGAGCCAGCGGGTGCTGGTCACCACCCTGACCAAGCGCATGGCCGAGGACCTCACCGGCTACCTGGAGGAGCTCGGCATCCGCGTGCGCTACCTGCACTCGGACATCAACACCGTCGAGCGCATGGAGATCATCCGCGACCTGCGCCAGGGGGTGTTCGACGTGTTGATCGGCATCAACCTGCTGCGCGAGGGGCTCGACATCCCCGAGGTGGCGCTGGTGACGATCCTCGATGCCGACAAGGAGGGCTTCCTGCGCTCGGAGCGCTCGCTGATCCAGACCTGCGGCCGCGCCGCGCGCAACGTCGACGGCCGCGTCATCATGTACGCCGACCGCGTCACCCGCTCGATGCAGGCCTGCCTCGACGAGACCGGCCGCCGCCGCGAGACCCAGCTTGCCTACAACGCCGAGCACGGCATCACGCCCGAGTCGGTGAAGAAGTCGCTGCGCTCGATTCTGGAGGACATCGCCGAGCGCGGCGATTATCTGGAGCTGCCCCTGGCTGCGGAGGAGGAAACCGAATACCGCTCCCCCGACCAGGTGCGCAAGGAGATCGCCCGCCTCAAGCAGGAGATGCTCGCCGCCGCCGCCGACCTCGAATTCGAAAAAGCCGCCGAGCTGCGCGACCGCATGCTGCACCTGGAAAAGCGGGAGCTGGCGCTGCGCGGCTCGCCGGTGGGGTGAGGTATAATAGAAAAAAGGAAAGAGAGGATTCCACGGCGCGAGGGTCGCAATGAGAAAAGGTCTGGTTTTTGGAGCCTGGAAGCTTTGGTTGCTGGCGCTGGCCGCGACAATGGTATGTGCCTGCTCCGCTCCGGGCGGCGGCAGCGTGGCGGAGGCGGATCTTCTGACCCGCGAGCTTCAGACCCTGAGCGATGCCGAGCTTGTGGACCATGAACGGGAGCTGGAACGGCGGCTCGCGCACGAGGAAGACCCCGGCGTTTACACCGGCCTCGGAGTCGGAGTGTGGGGCGGCAACGTCGGCGTCGGCGTTCACACCGATATCTCCCGTCGCCGCAACGAAGCCCTGCACCAGCGCCTGTTCGAGGTGCGCGAGGAAATGCGGCGGCGGGGTTTGACCGGTAAGTAGACGAATTCTCTGCGGGACGGTTCTCCGCCGCATCCTTCGTCGGCAAAACCCGTTTTTCGAGGTCCGCCATGGACGAAATCTACGTCAGCACCGACATCGAAGCCGACGGACCGATTCCCGGCCTCCATTCCCTGCTCAGCCTGGCCTCGGCCGCCTACTTTGCCGACAAGACCCTGGTCGCCACCTTCTCCGCCAACCTGCAGACTTTGCCCGGGGCGGCCCCCGACCCCGACACCCGCGCCTGGTGGGGCCGCCACCCGGAGGCCTGGCGCGCCTGTCGGGACAACCCGCGGGCGCCGGAAGAGGTCATGCCGGGATATGTGGCATGGCTCAAGCGGCTTCCCGGCCGGCCGGTGTTCGTCGGTTATCCGGCCGCCTTCGACTTCAGCTTCGTCTCCTGGTACCTGGTGCGCTTCGCCGGCGAGAACCCCTTCGCCCAGTCGGCCCTCGACATCAAGACCTTCGCCATGGTCATGCTCGGCGGCGGCTACCTCGATATCCGCAAAAAAAACCTGCCGCCGCGCTGGTTCGACGATCTGCCCCACACCCACGTCGCTCTCGACGACGCCCTCGAGCAGGGTGCGCTCTTCTGCAACATGCTGGCGGAGAATCGAAAAAATCGAACGGCCCCGTGACCCGATTCGCTGCATCCGCGCAAATCCCTGTTATTCTTTAGCTATCCCCACCCCCAACAGAAAGGATAAGCACATGAACGCGCCGGGCAGCGACGAGAAACGCTCTCTGGAGGTCGCCGAGGCCTCGCGGGAGAAAGAATGGGAGCAGCCGAGTTTCGTCAAGGAAATGTTCATGGGGCGGTTGCAGACCGACCTGATCTTTCCCTTTCCCGAGCAGGATCCCGCCGACAAGGCCGAGGGCGATGAACTCCTCGCACAGCTCAGGGAGTTTCTGGAGAAGAACGTCGACGCCGATCGCATCGATCGCAACGGCAACATCCCCAAGCCAATTCTCGCCGGGCTGGCCAAGCTCGGGCTGTTCGGCATCAAGATTCCCAAGGAATACGGCGGGCTGGGGATGTCCCAGATCAACTACAACCGCATCATCCATCTCGTTTCGAGCCACTGCGCCTCGACCGCGGTGATGCTCTCGGCCCACCAGAGCATCGGCGTGCCCCAGCCGCTCAAGATGTTCGGCACCGAGGAGCAGAAAAAGAAGTACCTGCCGCGCCTGGCCGAAGGGGCGATGAGCGCCTTCGCCCTGACCGAGCCGGGGGTCGGCTCGGACCCCTCGCGCATGACCACCCGCGCGGTCTTGAGCGACGACGGCGAGACCTACGTGATCAACGGCGAGAAATTGTGGATCACCAACGGCCCCATCGCCGATCTGCTCATCGTGATGGCGCGCACCAACGACCCGCAGGAGGAAAAGCCCGAGATCACCGCCTTCGTCGTCGAGGGCGACAGCGAGGGCTTCGAGGCGGTGCACCGCTGCGACTTCATGGGTCTGAAAGGGCTGCGCAACGGCCTGCTGCGCTTCACCGACGTGCGCGTGCCCAAGGAAAACATCGTGCTCGGCCTCGGCGACGGCCTGCGCCTGGCGCTGCGCACCCTGAATACCGGGCGCCTGACCCTGCCCGCGGCCTGCGCCGCGACCATGAAGCAGGCGCTGGCGATGGCGGTCGATTTCGCCAACACCCGCAAGCAGTGGGGAGCGCCGGTTGGCCACCACGAGGCGGTGGCGGCCAAGATCGCGCGCATGAGCGCCGAGACCTTCGCCGTCGACAGCCTCTCATGGCTGACTTCGGCGATGGCCGACGCCGGCCGGCAGGATATCCGCCTCGAGGCGGCGATGGCCAAGCTCTACTGCACCGAGGCGCTGTGGCGCTGCGTCGACGACGCGCTGCAGGTGCGCGGCGGGCGCGGCTACGAGACCGCCGATTCCCTGCGCGGCCGCGGCGAGGCGGCGGTGCCCACCGAACGCCTGATGCGCGACGCCCGCATCAATCTGATCATCGAGGGGACCAGCGAGATCATGCACCTCTTCATCGCCCGCGAGGCCCTCGACCCCCATCTCAAGGCGGCGGGCATGAGCGCCACCTCGACCAAGATGGATGTCAAGGGGGCGGCCAAATTCTACGCCGGCTGGTATCCGCTGCTGTGGATTCCGCGTCCCGGTGCTCTCAAGCAAGCCGATCTGCCCTGGAACCTCAAGCGTCACCTGTGGTACGTCGAGCGATCCACCCGGCGGCTGGCCCGCGACCTGTTCCACATGATGGTGCGCCACCGCCAGGGGCTGCAGAAAAAGCAGATGGTGCTGGCGCGGCTGGTCGATGCCGGCGCCGAGCTGTTCGCCATGGCGGCGGTCCTGTCGCGGGCGGCGAGTCCCGATGCGCCCCCCGACGCCGACCAACTGGCCGATCTTTTCTGCCGCCAGGCCAAACGCCGCATCACCCGCCTGCACTGGGACGTCTACTGCAACGATGATCGTCAGGCCTACCGGCTGGCGCGCGAGGTGCTCGCCGGGCGGCACGGCTGGCTCGCGGAGAACATTCTCTGCACCTGGAAGGATTCTTCCGGCGAGCCATGAGCGGGCCTTACGATTTCATCATTCTCGGCTCCGGCACCACCGCCTTTGCCGCGGCGCTCAAAGCCTCCGAGATGGGGGCGCGGGTGCTGATGGTGGAGCAGAGCCAGCTCGGCGGCACCTGCGTCAACTGGGGCTGCATCCCGAGCAAGACCCTGATTCACAAGGCCAAGGAATACTTCGCCGCCTTCCGCAGCGCCCCCTTCGGCGTCAACCTCAGCGCCGGCGAGACCAACTGCCCGCTGCTGATGAGCGCCAAGAGAAAGGCGGTGGAGGCGGTGCGCCAGGAGCACTATCAGAAGGTGCTCGACGACGACCCCGACATCGAGGTGCTGCGCGGCCACGGCCGCTTTCTTTCGCCGCGCGAACTGCAGGTGGGGGCCGAGGTGCTGGTGAGCGACAGGTTTCTCATCGCCACCGGCGGCACCCCGCGCACCCTGCGCATCCCCGGGCTGGTCGAGGCCGGCTACCTCAACAGTTACTCGGCGCTCAATCTGCCCTGTTTCCCCGCGTCGCTGCTGATTCTCGGCGGTGGGGTGATCGCGGTGGAGATGGGGCAGATGTTCGCCCGCTTCGGCACCCGGGTGACGATCATCGAGCGGGGCGGGGGACTGCTCAAGGAATTCGATCCCCGCCTGACCGCCATCTTCGCCGGGCGGCTGCGGGAGGAGGGGATCGAATTGGTGTTCAACTTCGATGCCTGCAAGGTCGAGCGCCAGGGCGACAAGGTCTGTCTGAGCGAGAGCGAGGAAGCGGGCGATCGCTGCGTCATCGCCGAGCGTATCATGCTCGCGGTCGGCACCGCCCCGGCCACCGGCGGCATCGGCCTGGAGGAGGCGGGGGTGGCTCTCAACGATTTCGGCTTCATCGCCGTCGATGAGGAGATGCGCACCAGCGCCGCGACCATCTGGGCGGCGGGCGACGTCACCGGCCCGCCCCTGATCGCGCCGGCCGGCGCCCGCGAGGGGGAGGTGGCGGCGGTCAACATGCTCGATGCCGAGGCGCACCGCCGCATCGACCATCGCACCACGCCGATGGCGGTCTTCGTCGATCCCGAACTGGCGGCGGTGGGGCTCGGCGCGGCTCAGGCCGAGGTTGCGGGCAAGGAGGTGGTGGAAACCTTCTACGACCTCGGCCACGTGGCCAAGGCTCATGTCATGGGGGGGACGCAGGGCGGTTTCGTGCTCACCGCCGAGAAAGGTTCGGGACGGCTGCTGGGGGCGCAGATTCTGGCGCCGCGGGCCGCCGACATCATTCACGAGGCCGCGCTGGCGGTGCGCTACGGTCTGACGGTGCACGATCTGGCCGAAGCGATTCACGTCTATCCCACCATCGCCGACGGCCTGCGGCTGGCGGCGCTGGAGAATATCCGGCAGCAGCGCGCGGGCCGGTGACATCCGCCGGTGATTCCGTCCTTTCCTTCCCAGGTGTCCCATGCCTAATTCCATGCTTCGATGGCAGATAAGACCAAACGCTCAGGCGCCGCGGTGGTGGTCGGTCGTGGGCGTGCTCGTGCTGGTGCTGGGTGGGGTGGGCGACGGGCTGGCGCAGGAACCGGCGGCTCCCCAGGAGAATGCCCCTCAGGCTCCCGAGCGGGTTGAGGTGCAGGGGGTTTCGAGCGACGAACAGATCGCCGCGCGGCTGCAGGACATCCTGGTGGCGACCGAGTGGTTCGAAAATCCGCAGGTGTCGGTGCGCGATGGCGTCGTTTTTCTCGCGGCAACGACCGGACGCAAGGAATACCGCGACTGGGCCGGGGAGCTGGCGCGCAAGACGGCGGACGTCGCCGCGGTGGTCAACCGGATTCAGGTGGCCGAGCGCTCACCCTGGGATTTTTCTCCCGCTCTGGACCAGTTGCGGATCCTGCGGGATCAGGCTCTGGCGCGGCTGCCGGTTTTCGCCGTGGCGCTCCTTCTGCTGCTGGTATTCATCGCCTTGGCGCGCCTGGCCGTTCGCCTGCTCAGAGAACTCATGGTGCGCCGCGACACCCGGCCGCTGCTGCGCGACGTTCTCGCCTGGGCGGTGGCATTGCCGGTGGTGCTGTTCGGGGTCTATCTCGCCCTGCAGGTTGCGGGGCTGGGGCGCCTTGCCGTCTCCCTGATCGGCGGTACCGGACTGGCGGGCCTGGTGGTCGGTTTCGCCGTGCGCGACATCGTCGAGAACTTCTTTGCCGGGTTTCTCATCAGTCTGCGCAATCCCTTTCGCACCGGTGACCTGATCGAGGTCGAGGGGCATCTCGGGGTGGTGCAGCGGGTCACCAGCCGGGGCACGGTGCTGATGGACCACGACGGCAATCACGTGCAGATTCCCAACGCCACCGTCTACAAGAGCACCATTCTCAACTTCACCGCCAACCCGCGCCGGCGCATGAACTTCGCGGTCGGCATCGGCTACGAGAGCGCCATCAGCCGGGCACAGGAACTGGCGATGGCGGTGCTGCGCGCACACCCCGCCGTTCTCGACGACCCGGAGGCGCTGGTGCTGGTGGAGCAGCTGGCCTCGGCCACGGTCAATCTGCGCATCTATTTCTGGTACGACAGCCGCGCCTACGACGGGCTCAAGATCCGCTCGTCGCTGATGCGCCTGGTCAAACGAAGCTTCGAGGAGAACCGGATTTCCATGCCCGACGATGCCCGCGAGGTGATTTTCCCCCAGGGGGTGCCGGTGCATATGCTCGAAGAGCCTGCCGCAAGAGGTGGGGAGTCGGCGCCGGCGGCAGCCCCGGCCGCCGAGCCGGAAATATCGATCGCGACAGCGGCCGAAGGCGACCTGCGCAGCGAGGAGGAGACGATCCAGGAGCAGGGGCGCAGCTCCCGTTCGCCGGAAGAGGGGGCCGATCTGCTCAAGCCCTGAGACGCACCCTGGCGCGAACTCGTCTTCAGCCGGGCGCCTTCCCGAACAGCTCGGCGATGGCGTCGAAGTCGAAACGCAGGGGCGCCAGCTGGCGCAGCAGGTCGAGCTTTTCCTCGTCGTCCGCGGTGATTTTCGAGACGTCGTCGGTGATCAGATTGTGCAGTTGGGCGGTGGTGTGGCTGGTGGTGCGCAGGTAGGGGATGTTGCTGCGGTCGAGGATTTTCTGGGTGATCTTGCTCACCGGGATGATTCCCGGAATCACCAGGCCGACGATTTTCGGGCGGAACTCGGGCATCTGGTAAAGATTGGCGAGCGTCACCAGCAGCTCGTCGCGGCTGCTGGTGACGAGGAGCAGCGACGCCTCTCGCAGCAGTTCGGCCACCCGCCAGGTCGAGGCGGCGCCGATCTGCACGTGGTGGATGATGCGGTTGGCTTCGCCGGGGTCGCCCAGCAGCGGCGCGTCGAGAATCTTCGAGATGCGCCGCAGGGTCGGGTTGGCCAGGACCGGCTGGTAATTGAAGCCGCCCAGCACCCGGAACGGCTCGTGGCGCAGGGCGCGGCGCAGGTAGTCGAGGGTGGCGTCGCGCTTGGCCGGCTGCAGCTTGTTGGCGAGAATGCCGCGCACCTCCACCCCCTGGTCGCGAAACAGCGCCAGGTTGAGATAGACCGCATCGATCACGTTGCCTACGCCCCCCCCGGTCACCATCAGCACCGGTGCGCCCAGCAACCGGGCGACGCGGGCGTTGGAGAGCCCCAGCACCGAGCCGACTCCGGTATGGCCGGCCCCCTCGATGATGAGGAAGTCGCATTTTTTTTCCAGCGCGGCGCAGGCCGCGGTGATCTGTTCGATGTAAGGTTCAGGCGACAGGTCGCCGTCGATGACCCGGCGGGTGGTGTCGGCCTGCAGCACCACCGGCGACATCAGCGGCAGATCGTCCATCAGGCCGAACACCTGAGCGATCAGGGCGGCGTCGCGGTCGACGGGAACGCCGCCCAGGGTGGTCGGCTTGGGACCGAGGGGTTTGATGAAGCCGATGCGCAGGTTGCTCTCCCGGGCCAGATGGAGCAAGGAGAGGCTGGTGGTGGTTTTTCCGCAATGCTGACCGGTGGCGGCGATGAAAATCTTGCGGGCCATGACGATCCTCCTCCCGATGGCATATCATGTCGACGAAATCCTACCAGCCTTTGGTTCTCTGTGCTACGACAAGATGCTTAGAGTCCTGTTAAAATGAAGGGCAAGGTTGCGAGTCTGGTCAGTCATGGCGGCTGAATGATGGGCTGCGAAAATGCGGCGGGAAAGGAAGAGTCAAAAGGATGAAGATCGGCATTGTCGGATGCGGGCTGGTGGGGGCGACCGCCGCCTATGCCCTGGTCATGCAGGGGGTGGGGCGACATATCGTTATGGTCGATCGCGACCAGAAACGGGCCCGGGCCGAGGCGGAGGACATCCGGCACGCGGTGCCCTTCGCTCATCCCCTCGAGGTGGTCGGTGGCGACTTCGTCGACCTGGTCGGGAGCAAGGTGGTGATCATCGCCGCCGGTGCCGGCCAGAAGCCGGGTGAGGGCCGCATGGCCGGCCTCGGGCGCAACGCCGCCATTTTCGCCGAGATCGTCCCGCAGATTCTGCGCTACGCCCCCGACACCGTGCTGGTGGTAGCGACCAACCCGGTCGACGTGATGACCCATCTCGCCGCCCGCTTCGCCGCCGCCTCGGGGGTGCTGCCGGCGCGGGTGATCGGCTCGGGCACGACCCTCGATTCGGCCCGTTTCCGCTCGCTGCTCGGCAAGCACCTGGGGGTCGACCCCCATCACGTGCATGGCTACGTCATCGGCGAACACGGCGATTCGGAGGTGCTGGTCTGGTCGCGGGTGGTGGTCGGAGGGATGAACCTCGACGATTTCTGCCGCCGCCAGGGACTGCCCCTCGACGAGAGCCTGCGCCGGCAGATGGACGAAGATGTGCGCCGCGCCGCCTATCGCATCATCGAGGGCAAGGCGGCCACCTATTACGGCATCGGTTCGGCCCTGGCGCGCATCGCCAAGGTGGTTCTCGGTGACCAGCGCGCCGTCATGTCGGTCTGCACCCACAAGCCGGCGGTGGCCGGGGTGGAGGATGTCACCCTGTCGCTGCCCCATCTCTTCGGGGGCAGCGGCATCCTCTCGACGCTGCCGCTGCCGTTGGCCGAGGACGAGCAGGAGGCTCTGGGGCGCAGCGCCCGGGTGATCCGTTCGGCGATCGACGAACTCGATGCCGGTATCTGAAGACCGCTTCACGCCATTTGCCTGGGAGGTTTTTCATGTGGCGCTTTCTCAACAACTATCGTGATTTCGGCCTGCTGATTCTGCGTCTCGGAATCGGCGCCATGTTTCTGGTGCACGGCATGCCCAAGCTGGTGGGAGGACCCGACAAGTGGTACGAACTGGGTCTGGCCATGCGGTTTCTCGGCGTCGATTTCGCGCCGACCCTCTGGGGTTTCGCGGCCACCCTGAGTGAAACCGCGGGAGGGCTCTGCCTGATTCTCGGTTTTTTGACGCGCCCCGCCTGCCTGTGTCTGGCCGCGACCATGGCGGTGGCGGCCACCATGCACCTGGGCCGGGGCGACGGTCTGCTCAAGGCCTCCCATGCCATCGAGCTGGGCATCGTCTTTTTCAGCCTGCTCTTCATCGGACCCGGCAAATACAGCGTCGACAAGGGCTGAACGCCTTATCCCCCGGCCCTTCGGCGGGTTGGGGCGCGGGGTTCATTCCCCATCGGGTGACGCGCGCAGCAATGACGCCTCCGGCCAAGGTCGGGGGCGTTTTTTCGTTGGCGCGGTAGATGGCACAAGGATTGCAAAAATTAAAAATACATTAATTACGAAGACATCATTTTTTGTTCTTGCAAACAGTCTCCAACGGGGATCATACAGGAAAGGATCGATCGCCATGGCAAAAAGACGTACGGGGTATTTCTGGATGTTGATGATGGTTCTGCTCTGGGTCGCACCGGCCCTGGCCAGCGATGCTCCCACCCCCGCCCGGATCGAGGGGGCGAAAGTGATCGGGGTGGAAGAAGCCGAGCGCCTGCTGGCGCAGCAGCCGAAAATTTTCGACGTCCGCATCCGGGCCGATTACGGCCGTGGTCATCTGCCGGGAGCGACGATCATGCCGTTCAAGGAAAAGAGTCGGCGCCACCCCGATTTCGATCCCGCCGCCGACCGCTTCGGCATCATGCAACTGCCCAGCGACAAAAATGCGCCCGTGCTCTTCTATGGCGACGGCCCCGATGACTGGCCTTCCTACAAGGCGGCGCGGATCGCGGCGATGGCCGGCTATTCCCAGATCTACTGGCTGCGTGACGGGTATAGCGCCTGGCAGAAGGGCGGCTACGCCGTCGAGAAATAACCCCTCTTCTCCACGGCTGCAAAAAAATGACCGGTCGCTCTCCCAGGTGGCCGGTTTTTTTCTCGGCCGAATCTGATAAGATGATGAAAACATTGACGCCGGGAGGAAAACAAAATGGCGAAATTCGGGTTTCTCGGGCTCGGCATCATGGGGCGGGCGATGGCGACCAACCTGGTGCGGGCCGGCTTTGAGGTGGTGGTGTGGAACCGCGGCGCCGACAAGTGCCGGCCGCTGGCCGAACTCGGCGCGCAGGTGGCCGCTTCGCCGCGGGAGGTGGTGGCCGCCTGCCCGGTGACCATCGCCATGCTGGCCGACCCCGCGGCGGCCACGGAGGTGGTTTTCGGCGCCGCCGGCGTGCTCGAAGGGCTTGCCCCCGGCAAGGGCTACGTCGACATGTCGACGGTCGACGATCTGACCGCGCAGCAACTTTCGGCGGCGGTCATCGATCGCGGCGGCCGGTTTCTCGAAGCGCCGGTGTCGGGAAGCAAAAAGCCGGCGGAAGATGCGACCCTGGTCATACTTGCCGCGGGCGACGAAGGACTCTATCGCGAAACCCAGCCGGCCTTCGAGAAGATGGGCAAGAAGACTCTCTATCTCGGCGCGGTCGGGCAGGGCGCGCGCATGAAGCTGGTGGTGAACATGGTGATGGGGGTGATGATGGCCGGCTTCTGCGAAGGCCTGGCCCTGGCGCAGCAAGGGGGGCTCGACCCCCAGCAGTTGCTCGAGGTCCTCGATGCCGGCGCCATCGCCAACCCCATGTTCCGGCTCAAGGGTCCGAACATGCTCAAGGGCGATTTCGCCGCCCATTTTCCCCTCAAGCACATGCAGAAGGATCTGCGGCTGGCGGTGGCGGTGGGCGACGAGCTGGCGCAGTCGCTGCCGGCCGCCGCGGCCGCCAACGAAACCTTCAAGCGGGCGCGGGCCCTGGGCCTGGGCGAGGCCGATTTCAGCGCGCTGCTGCGGGCGGTGCTGGGGGAGGGAAAACGTTGTTGAGAATTTATCGCCCGCGGGACTTGCCGCCCAAGAGCGGCCAGGCCCTGTCAGCCGCCGGCGCGGTCAACCGCGATGGCTAAGCTGCTCAAGGTCGGGGCGGTGGGGTTTCTCATGGCGGCCCTGCTCGATCCCCTCTGGACGGGCGGCCTCGGCCGCCCGATCGCCTGGCAGCGCGACCTGCTGCTGGCCATCGGGGGGCTTCTGTGTTATTTCGCCCTGGTCAAATTCCGCGATTTTCTCTGAAGGCGCGGGAACTTTGGCGGGAAAGTCAAATGCCTTAACGGCAGAGACGCTGAGAAAATCATGAGCACGGAGAGAAAAGAATTCCTGTTCATTTCATCTCTCCTTGCTCTGCGTCTCTCCGTTAAAGCGTTTTTTTTGGGCCGCAGTCGTGCTCCCGGCTTACTCGCTCTGGCAGTCGCGGCGCCAGGAGCAGTCGGCCTGGCCGCATTCGAGGCGCCAGGGTGCGCCGTAGCAGTCGGCGTTGCCCTCGTGACGCTGGATCGAATGGATCAGGTCGGTCTTCTTCATCTTCGCGGTGTTCTTGATCCCCATGGTTTTGGCAATGTCTCTGATTTCGGTGACTTTCATCATACTCTCCTCCTGATGGGCAAAACCGGTCGTTTTGCTGAAATTCCCCAATAAGGAATCATACCCCGGGCAAAAGTCAAGGCCGGTTGTTCGCGGCGCTGCGTTGCATCGCGCCGGCCCCTGAAGTATAAGAAGTGGGTCGGTGTTTTTTTCGAAATGCCGTCAACCTTTTTTCCTCAATTGGATGGAGACCGATGGGCTATCGCAACCTGCAGGAATGTGTCGGCGACCTCGCGCGCGATGGCCGGCTGCGGCGGATCGACGCCGAGCTCGACCCCGATCAGGAAATCGGCATCGTCCAGCGGCGGGTTTACGCCGCAGGCGGTCCCGCGCTCCTCTTCAGCCGGGTCAGGGGCTGCCGCTTTCCCCTGCTCGGCAACCTCTTCGGCACCCTCGAGCGCACCCGCTTCATCTTTCGCGACGCCCTCGCCCAGGTCGAACTGCTGGTGGCCCTCAAGCGCGACCCGCGGATTCTGCGGCGGCAGCCCGCAAGCCTGCTGCGGGCGTCGCGGGCGGCGCTCAACCTGCTGCCGAAACGGGTCAAGGAGGGGCCGATCCTCGCCGGGCGCACCACCCTCGGCGAGCTGCCCCAGCTCAAATCCTGGCCCCTCGACGGCGGCGCCTTCGTCACTCTGCCGCTGGTCTATTCGGAAAGCCCTGCCCGTCCCGGCTGGCGCCACGGCAATCTCGGCATGTACCGGGTGCAGATCTCCGGCAACCGCTACGCGCCCGACCGCGAGGCCGGTCTGCATTACCAGATTCACCGCGGCATCGGGGCGCACCACGGCGAGGCTCTTGAGCGCGGCGCGCCGCTGCGGGTCAACGTCTTCGTCGGCGGACCGCCGAGCCTGACCGTGGCGGGAGTGATGCCGCTGCCCGAGGGGATGCCCGAACTCGCCTTCGCCGGAGTGCTCGGCGGCCGGCGCCTGGCCCTGGTCGAGGCCGGCAACGGCTTGGCGATGCCGGCCGAGGCCGATTTCGTCATCAGCGGCACCATCGACCCGCGCCGCACCCTGCCCGAGGGGCCCTTCGGCGATCACCTCGGCTACTACAGCCTGGCCCACGACTTTCCGGTGCTCCAGGTCGACGCGGTCTACCACCGTCGCGACGCGATCTGGCCCTTCACCACGGTGGGGCGCCCGCCCCAGGAGGACACCACCTTCGGCGCCTTCATCCACGAGCTGACCGGACCGCTGATTCCCGAGGTGCTGCCCGGGGTGCAGGCGGTGCACGCGGTCGACGCCGCCGGGGTCCATCCCCTGCTGCTCGCCATCGGCAGCGAGCGCTACCTTCCCTACGCGCAAGAGCGCGAGCCGATGGAACTGCTCACCATCGCCAACGCAATCCTCGGCCAGGGGCAGCTGTCGCTGGCCAAGTACCTGCTGATCGCCGCCCGCGAAGACGCCCCGCGGCTCGACATCCACGACATCCCGGCCTTTCTGCGCCATGTGCTGGAGCGGGTCGACTGGCGCCGCGACCTCCATTTCCAGACCCGCACCACCATCGACACCCTCGATTACAGCGGCCACGGCCTCAACGCCGGCAGCAAGGTGGTGATCGCCGCCGCCGGCTCCCCCTGCCGCGAACTGGCGACGGCGGTGTCGGCCGATCTGCGGCTGCCCCCCGGATTTTCCACGCCGCGGGTGGCCCTGCCGGGAGTGCTGGCGGTGCAGGGTCCGTCGCACCGGGCGGCGCGCGGGGAGATGGCGAAGGACCTGGAGGACTTCTGCGGGTTTTTGCCCGGGGGCGCGCCCCTCCAGGGTTTTCCGCTGCTGGTGGTGGTGGACGACAGCGATTTCGTCGCCCGCACCCTCGACAATTTTCTCTGGACCGTCTTCACTCGCAGCAATCCCGCCACGGACATCCACGGCATCGACGCCTTCACCATGGCCAAGCACTGGGGGTGCCGCGGCAGCCTGGTGATCGACGCCCGGCGCAAGGATCACCATCCGCCGGCGCTGGAGGAAGACCCCGCCGCCGTGCGCCGGGTCGAAGCGCTGGCGGTCAGAGGCGGTCCCCTGCACGGGCTGATCTGAGCGGGGGCGCTGCCCGCTTGGCACCCTGGCAGCGCTTTGCTATATTGATCCGGTTGCTGGCGCCGGCGGACCCGGCAACCTTCTCACCTCTGTCCCGGGAGTTCTCCGATGCGCCAAGATCTCTCCCTCTGCTCCACCATCGGCAACACCCCGCTGGTGGAACTGACCCAGCTCAACCCCAACCGCGCGGTGCGCATCTTCGCCAAGCTCGAGGGAAACAATCCGGGCGGCTCGGTCAAGGACCGGCCGGCCTGGCACATGATCAAGAAGGCCGAGGAGGAGGGCGCCCTGGTGCGCGAGAAGACCATTCTCGAGCCGACTTCGGGCAACACCGGCATCGCCCTGGCGATGATCGCCGCCGCCCGCCAGTATCGCATCAAGCTGGTGATGCCGGCCTGCGTCAGTCGCGAGCGACGCCAGATTCTCGAGGCCTACGGCGCCGAACTGGTCCTTTCCCCCGCCGAGGAGGGGACCGACGGCGCGATTCGCCTCGCTCACCGCATCTTCGGCGAGGAGCCCGGGCGCTACTACATGCCCAACCAGTACGCCAACCCCAACAACGTCCTCGCCCATTACGAGACCACCGGGCCGGAAATCTGGCGCCAGACCGACGGCGCGGTCGATGTCTTCGTCGCCGGCATGGGCACCTCGGGCACCCTGATGGGGACCGGCCGCTTCCTGCGCGAGAACAAGCCGCAGGTGCGCATCGTCGGCATCGAGCCGGTGCTCGGCCACAAGGTGCAGGGACTGAAGAACATGCAGGAGGCGATCGTTCCCGAGATCTACCAGGAGGGCCGCCTCGACGCGAAGCTCAACGTGATCGACGACGATGCCTTCGAGATGGCGCGGCAGCTGGCCCTGCACGAGGGCATTCTGGCCGGGATGTCGGGCGGGGCGGCGGTGGTGGGAGCCCTGCAGGTGGCGGCGGAGATGAGGCAGGGGGTGGTGGTGACGCTGCTGCCCGACCGCGGCGACCGCTATCTCAGCACCACCCTGTTCCGCCCCCGCTGCGCCAAGTGCCTGCCCTGAGAATTGTCGCGCCGCGAGAAGAACCGGCACCAGGAGGAGCTTCGTGAAGCTGCCCGAACTGATCCGAAAATCCGCCGAAAAAGAGCTCAGCCGCTACTGCGAAGACAAGGTTCCCGCCTGCTTCCGCAGCGAGGTCCGCGTCGGCTTTCGCATCGAAGGCGAGCAGGCGACCCTGTTCGAGGAGCGGGTGGTTCTCGCCAATCCCGGGCAATGGGCCGCGCGGCCGGTGGCCCAGTTCCGCTTCCAGTCCGACCTCAACCAGTGGACCCTGCATTATCCCGACGCCAGACACTCCTGGCGGCTCTATCTCAACGCCAATCCCACCCTCAATCTGAAGCAGCTGATCCAGGCCGTCGACGACGACCCGTTCAACTCCTTCTGGGATTAAGCGCCGCGGCCGTCGGTCACGCCGGCAGCGATCTGGGCCCGGGCGCCGGGCGTTCGTGCCACCAGGCGCCGAAAGCCGGGGCCGGCATCGGATGCGCGAACAGGAAGCCCTGCGCCCGCTGGCAATTCCAGCTGTTGAGAAACTCGAGCTGGGAGTCGTTCTCCACCCCTTCCGCAATCACCTGCAGCCCGAGATTCTGCGCCAGCGAGAAGATCGCGTAGGCGATGGTGATGTCGTTGTCGTCCTCGGGGATCCCGCAGATGAAGCTGCGGTCGATTTTCACCGAATGGACCGGAAACCGCTTGAGGTAGGTGAGGGACGAGTAGCCGGTACCGAAATCGTCCACCGAGATGTTGACCCCCAGGCCGGTGATCTCCCGCAGGGTGCCCTCGCTTTCTTCCGTATCCACCATCAGCACGCTCTCGGTCAGTTCCAGTTCCAGCGCGGTGGGGGGCAGGCCGCTCTCGGCCAGGATCTCCCGCAGACGGGTGATGAACTCCCGGTCCTGAAACTGGCGCGCCGATATGTTCACCGCCAGCTTCAGGTCGGATTGTCCCCCCTGCCGCCACTGTTGCACCTGCCGGCAGGCCCGCCGCAGCACCCAGTCCCCCGCTTGTTTGATCAAACCCGTCTCCTCCAGCAGCGAAATGAATTGGGTCGGTTCCAGCAGCCCCTCCCGGGGATGGTTCCAGCGCAGCAGGGCCTCCACCCCGACCAGCCGGCCGCTGTGCGGGACCAGCATGGGTTGATAGTAAATCTCGAATTCCTCGCGCTCCAGCGCCCGATAGATGGCGCTTTCCAGCCGCAGGCGCTCGCGGGCGCGCTGGTTCATCTCGGGCGTGAAGTACTGGTAGCGGTTGCTCCCCGGCTCGCTCGCCTGGCGCATGGCGGTCTCGGCGTTCTGCAGCAGGGTCTCGGGGTCGCTGCCGTCGGTGGGAAACAGGGCGATGCCGATGGCGGCCGACAGGTAGATTTCATTCCCCTCCACCCGAAAGGGCCGATCCAGCGCCTGCAGGACCTTGCGCAGGATGATCGAAACCGACTGGCTGTTGCCGATCCCCTCCAGGGCCAGGGCGAACTTGTCGCCATGGTAGCGGGCGGCGGTGTCGCTTTTGCGCACGCACTGTAAGATGCGCCCGGCCACCTCCTTGAGAATGCGGTCGCCGCCGTCGTGGCCGAAGGAGTCGTTGAGAAATTTGAGGCGGCGGATGTTGATCAGGAGCAGCGCCAGGCTTTTTGCCTCGCGCCCGGCCACCGCCACGCCATGCCGCAGCCGCTCCATGAGCAGAGAGCGGTTGGCCAGCGCGGTGAGCGGATCGTAGTAGGTGAGATAATGGAGACGGGCCTGGGTCTCCTTCTTTTCGGTGAGATCCTGAAAGGTGGCGACCATGCAGTCGCGGCCGCCGTAGTGAAAAGGGTCGGGCAGGGTGGAGATGAGAACCGGGCGCTCGCTGCCGTCACGGCAGACCAGCGTAGCTTCGCACACCGGGCGCTCCTCGCTGGTCCAGTCCGGGTTGGAGAACAGGGACTGGCAGCGGGGAAGATCGCCCGGTCGCAGTAACTGCTCCAGGGCCTTGCCGGAAAGCTCTTCCTCGCCGTAGCCGAAGACCCGCTCCAGGGCCGGATTGATTTTCAGGATGCACCCCTGGAGATCGGTCAGCGCCAGGGGAATCGAAGTGCGGTGGAAAAATTGCTCGAAGCGCATGGGTCCTCACTCGCTGGAAGGTTGACGCCTCAGGTGCCGGTCTTGCGGCAGGGCGCCTGGTACTCGAAGATGATCTGGTCGAGGCTGGGCGCGCAAGAGCGCGCTTCGCCCCCCTGGGCCAGGTTGCAGTTGAGCACGCGCCGGCCCCGCCGGCTGTTCTCGAAGGCCCCGACCAGCTGCAGTGGGGGGGCGGGCTTTTTTTCCGGTTCGATGCTGAGGTAGGCCATCGGCAGCTCGGGCTGGCGGGCGTTGATCGCCGCCATCAGGGGGGCCTGATGAACATCCTCGGGGCTCTGCTCCCAGATCACGTAGTCAAAGCTCTGCTCGCGGGCCTCGATCTCTTCCAGGGCGCTGCGGCTGTCGCGACACAGGGTAATCGCCTGTTCGTCCAGCTGGCGCAGGGTGCTCAGCAGCAGGCGGGTGCGGGCCGATCCTCCGATAAGCAATATTTTCATGCCGCGGCCTGTTTGTCCGCGGGCTGCGCCGCAAGCCCCAGGGTCTTGCAGACCGCCTCGTTGACCGGCAGCCAGCAGGCCACCGACAGCACCCGGCCGATGCGCTGGGCCTGGCCGTCGCCGAAGCGCTGCACCGGCAGGCCCAGGCGCCGCAGCAGGCGCTCGACGGCGACGCTGGTGACGAAGACGTAGTCGCGGATGCCGTTGTCCCGGCCGAATTCGGCCGCTTTGCGCAGCAGCGCCAGGGTTTCGCCGCTGATGTTGGCCTGGGCGGTGGCCCGGCCCTCGGGCGGCGCGACGGCAAAGCGGCTGATCTCCCAGGTCTGGGGCTGGCAGGGCATGGCCTCGCCGCGCAGCAGCTGGGGGAAGATTTCGCCGAGCATGGTCGGTCCGGTGGTCGGCAGCAGGCGCATGGTCCCCGAAACCCGCTGCCAGTCGTCGCAGGTGAGGTTGTAGACCGGTTGCAGGTCGTCGAAGCGGTCGCGCTCGAGGCCGTTTTCGCTGGAGACGTCCCACTGCAGGGTTTCGCGGAATACCCGATGGCGCAGGCGGAACATTCCGCGCAGGATGCGAGGGTCGGTGTGAGTGCTGTCGGGACGGATCAAAAAGGCATGCTGCATGGCGAACTCCTCTCGTTGGGGACGAATGGGAGGAGTTAACCATGGGCGGACGGCGGGCGGTAACTGTCAGATCTGACAGGGTTGCAATTCGGGAGGGGGGCGGAAGCTCAGTTGAGTTGGGGGACGATCAGGCCGAGGGAGATGGCGCGGGCCACGGCGTGCTGGCGGTTGCTGACGTTGAGCTTGCCGGCGGCGTTGTGCAGGTGAAAGATGGCGGTGCGTTCGGTGATGCCGAGGATCTGTCCGGTTTCCCAGGCGGTTTTTCCTTCGGCCGCCCACAGCAGGCATTCCCTCTCGCGGGCGCTCAGTCGGGGGCGGTCGGTGGCGATTTCCTCGATCTCGATGGTGCGCCGTACCGCCTCGTGCAGGTGGTGAGCGAGCAGTTGCAGGTGCGGCACCAGCGGATCGACCCCGGAGTCGCCCGCCGCGGGGCAGCGGTAGCGGCCGAGGGAGAGCAGCGCTTTCTCGCCGTGGGCGCCGTGCACGGGAAAGGTGATCCCGCAGCCCAGGCCGTGCTCGCGGGCCTCCATCATGAAGTGTCGCTCGCGGGCGGAGACGTCGGGGCGAGCGGCGAGATCGGACCAACTGACCGGGAGCAGGCTCTGCTGGCAGTGGGCCAGGGTCGGATCGATCTCGATGTGGTTGGCCTCCTTGTAGCGCTGCCACCACGTTTCGGGAAAGCCGCTGATGATGAAGATCTGGGGCGCGACAAAGGAGGTGGGAACCCGCTGGCCGTAGAGAAAAAAGTCGAACTCGAAGATTTCGCACAGATGGGCGCAGGTGTCATGAATGCCCTCGACCGAATCGGCCGTGGCAAAAGACTGGAGCAACTCTCCGTAGGCGGGGGTGAGCATAAGTGCGAAACTTTCGTCGGGGCCTGGGCTTTCGTTGGTTGTGCAGCGAACGCCTGTCCAGCTTCATGAAAAAGTAACACAAAATCAAAGTATAACAATGTTAGAAGTGTGTAAAGGCCTAATTTTGAACTGGTTTTTTTGGGGGGAATAAGGCGTTGCGCCGACCGGTTTGCCGTTGGTGCGAGAGAGCCGGGTCGCGGCGGGATATCGAGCAACGGGATCGTTCGGCGGCGCGCAACCCGGATGGAACGGGGCCTGGAGAACCGCAATAAAAGCTGACCAATTCGTTATTCTCCCGGGTCTGCGGGATTCGGCGAGCGCCGCAAGCAATATTTGCCGCACCCCGGTGAAACGGTCGGGTGGGTCTGTTCATGCTTTCGTCTTGCCGTGCGGTCGGTCCTCCTCCCTGGCGACTGCCGGCAAAGGAAAATCGGGCTGTTCCTCCACCAGGGAAAAACTTCGTTTATAATGAGAAAAAGCTCAAGCGAACTTGCTGTCCGGAGCCGCACGCATGAAATGGTCCGATCTGATCCCGTCAGCCGATCTTCTCCAGCAGATCGAGGGCATCGAGGAGGGGCTGCGCAAGCGCCGCCGCATCGGTCTGCTCGGCCTGGCGCTGGGTCTGCAAGGGGTTCGGGCCGCTCTGCGCCGCTTCGTCACCCACAAGTACGACCGCGGCCAATCGGTGCTGGCGGTTTACCTGCTGGAGCCGGCCTTTGAAAATCGGGTTCTCGACCACCTGGCGCACGCTTCCGGGGATTCTGCCAGCAAACCGCTCACCGGTGGCGAGATCGATGGCCTGAACGCCGGCGTTCGGGCCGAACTGGGCGATCCTCCCGCGGAAAAAGCGCTGGCGCCGATCCTGACCCTCGGGGCGCTGCGCCTAACGGTGCGCGAACTGCTGGCCGGCGCTTTTCCTCACCTGCCGGTGGTGGCCTATGAGGAACTCGCCCCCGAAGTCAGTCTGCAGCCGCTGGGACGGATCATGGCCGGGCCGGCGGACCAGGGCGCCGCAGGCGAAGCTGGCAATGGTCAGGGAGATTGATTTTTCCTGGCGGGTGGGGCTGGCGCTGGTCGCACTGCTGGCTGCCACGTCCTGCTCACCCCGGCGCAGCTGGGAGGCGGCGCTGGTGCTGGTCGATCTGGAGGCGGGCCGGGAGCCCAGCCGACTCAAAGCGACCACCCCCGAGCCGAGGCGGCAGGTGGTGCGCTTTGCGGTGGGGCAACCTGTGGCGCGCGGCGATCTTTATCTGCCTGCCCAAGACGTCCTGGCTGCTCTGGTGCTGGTGCCGGGAGCGGCCGAACAGGGCAAGGACGACCCCCGCCTGGTGGCCTTCGCCACCACCCTGGCCCGAGCCCGTTTTGCCGTGCTGGTGCCCGATATCGTCAGTTTGCGCGAGCTGAAGGTCACGCCGGAAAACATCCACGATGTCGCCGCCACTCTGCGCCAGTTGCAAGAACTGCCGGTGGCAAAGGGGCGCCCCCTCGGGGCCGTGGCCTTCAGCTACGCGGTCGGGCCGACCCTGCTCGCCGCCGCCGAACCTCCTCTGGCCGATGGCATCGATTTCATCCTCGCGGTCGGAGGCTACTACGATCTCGAGGCGGTGCTGACATTTGCCACGACCGGCTATTTCCGCCGCGATGGCCAGTGGCGGTGGCTCCAACCGAACCGGTACGGCAAGTGGGTTTTCGTCAAGTCCAACCTGGATCGTCTCGAGGCCCCCGCCGACCGCCGCCTCTTTCAGCGCATGATCGAGCGAAAAGAAAACGACCTCGAGGCGGCCATCGACGATCTGGCGACAGGCCTGACGCCGTCCGGAAAAACTCTCTACCGTTTCGTCAGCAATACCGACCCGCGCCGGGTGGAGGATCTGCTGGCCGCACTGCCGGCCGAGATTCGCGCCGACATCGCCGCTCTCGATCTCTCCCGGAAAAATCTCTCCGCGTTGCAGGCGCGCCTGATCCTGGTGCACGGGAAAGACGACCCGATTATTCCCCACAGCGAAAGCCTCGCCCTGGCGGCCGCCCTGCCGCCCGACCAGGTCGACGTTTTCCTGGTGCGCGGCCTCATGCACGTCGACATGGAGCCGGGGCTCTACGGCTCGTGGCGGCTGTGGCAAGCGATCCTCGCCCTGCTGCGGGAACGCGACGAGGTCGACCGCAAGTGAGCGACATGCTTTTGGGCCGGGCGCT
>NPIF01000444.1_pt1 | contig 55667 bp, 49 predicted proteins | sample 8637461 | NCBI WGS metagenome assembly NPIF01 (sample SAMN07420641, study PRJNA396082) | bioreactor metagenome | isolation source: sample BR12 brine-fed electro-methanogenic bioreactor BR | place: Japan: Kochi | collected 2016-12-09 | reverse complement strand
GATGCAGGCCATCCCTGGCCTGCGCCCCGCGGGCAGCCTGCGAGTGTCACGTTGCGCTCGCGGCGCGGCGGTCAAGCCGGCGGTGGTGTCGATGAAGTTGTGTATTAGCTTTTTACTCAGGCATTGCATCTGCGGGGAGCAGTTTGCATAATGCTGCAATGGATCAGGCGATTATTTCAGACCAGGAATTGCGTGCTCATGCCTTGTTCAACGGCTTGAGCGACGAGGAACTGGCGAAGATCAAAGAAGGCATACAGCTGATACAGCTGGCCGAGGGTGAACATCTGTTTACCCAGGGGCAGCCCGCTGATCGGTTCTTCATGCTGCGCCGCGGCCAGATCAAGCTGTACCGGCTTTCGCCCACAGGCAATGAAAAAGTCATTGAAATCATCCGCCCTGGCCAGTGTTTTGCAGAAGCGGTGATGTTCATGGATGTGCAGCGTTATCCCGTCAGTTCGCAGGCGCTGGTGCCGGCGGAACTATACGCCATCAACAACCGTAATTTCCTCAGCGTGCTGCGCCAGTCTGTGGATACCTGTTTCCGGGTGATGGCAGACATGAGTGTGCGTCTGCATCATCGCCTGAACGAGATAGATGCGTTGACGCTGCAAAATGCCACCTTGCGTCTGGTGAACTATCTGGTGGGACAGGCTCCGAAGGATGCCGAGAACGAGGCCGAGGTGTCACTGCCTGCCGCGAAGAACATCATTGCATCACGCCTGTCGGTACAGCCGGAAACCCTGTCGCGCATTCTGCATTCGCTGACCGATCAGGGGCTGATCAGCGTCAAGGGCCTCAGCGTCCACATCCACGACCTGCAGAAGCTGCGCGCCTATTGCGAGTGACGGTCACCGCATGGGCGAGAAACCCCAAATCCAACGCAAAGGCGCAGAGACGCAAAGAGCGCAAAGGATTTTGATGCGGTGAGAGTTTCGTAGACGCCAATATGACGCAGTTCCGTAGGCCCGATATAGCACCGCTATCGCTTTGTCCGGCCTACGCACTGCACGTCCATTGCGAATGACGGCTACCGCATAGACCCAAGGGTTTCAAAGCAAAAATTCCCGCCGCAGATGTTTGGTTGCGTGGCGCGGCGGTGAGCCCTTCTATTACCGGCTGGTTCCGCGGCTGTAGGTGGTTTTGTTGTGCACGTTGTACTTGCCTGACGGCTTCTTCATGGGCAGGCGTTTCACTTCCTCCAGCGTCGCTGCATCGTATATGACGAGGGCGCCGTCCATCTCCCAGATGCTGACCAGCGCGTAGCGGCCGTCCTGAGTGAACTCGACGTGGGCTGCCGTCTTGCCCGGCGCCGGTTTCAGTGTCTTGACGATCTCCAGACTGCGCTTGTCGATGACGTGCATTACGTCCTTGTTCGGGCCAAAAAATACGTCCACCCACATATAGGGCGTATTGTCGTGGCTGCGCATGAAGAATCCGGGGCCCAGGGTGTCGATGCGCTTGATGGTCTTCCAGGTCTTCAGGTCGATGATGCTGACCACACCTTCCTTGATGTTGGGCGTTGCCAGAACTTCGCGTCCTTCATGCACGAAGGTGATGCCGGAGCCGAGGTGCGGCATGCCGGGCAGATCGAGGTCGGCGATCTTGCGGCCGATATACATATCCAGCACCTGGCCGCCGCCGTCGCGCGAGGCGCCGATCAGGTGTTCATATTCGTGGTCGAAGAAGAAGTCGTCCAGATAGCCTTCGGTGGACATGCGGCGCAGAGGAAAGGGGCGTACCACTTCATCGCTCTGTTCCCTGTGAAAGTCGTGCACCCAGCCGCCGAAGCCGGCGGGCGGCCGGTCGGCGTAGTTGATCTCCCATACCTCGGGAATGTCCTTCAGGGCGGCGATGAAACTCTCGCGCGGCGGTGCCGTGTATACCGCGCTGACACGCGAACTGGTGCCGTCCTTGCCGACGGTTTCATACACCTTGATGGGCTGCAGGGTGTCGGCGTCGAGCAACACCAGGCTGTGCGGCAGGTAGTTGGCAACCATCACGTAGCGGCCGTCGGCTGAGACGGCGATGTTGCGGCTGTTGATGCCTGCGCGCACCTCGTTGATGAGAGTCAGGTTGTAGAGGTCGTACTTGCTTACCCAGCCGTCGCGCGAGCAGAGATAGACGAAGCGCCCGTCCGGTGAGTACTTGGGGCCGCCGTGCAGTGCGTAGCGGGTAGGGAAGCGGTGAATGGGCTTGAACCTGTCACCGTCGAGCAGGGTGATGTGATGATCGCCCAGTTCCACCACCAGGAACAGGTTCTGCATATTGGCCTGGTAGCGCGGCGTGTCGGGGAGGGCATCCGCCCGGGCGTGTTGCAGGCGGCTGTTGCGTATTTCATCCATGCCCCAGCGCGGCATGACCGCCGGTGCAGTGTAAATGAGTTCCACCAGCCCCTTGATGTCCGTCTCGGACAGAACCGCACCGAAACCGGCCATCTGGGTGGCGGGGCGGCCGTGGGCAATGACATCCGCAGCTTCGGCCTTGCGCAGGCGGCTCAGGTTCTGCGGCAGCAATGCCGGACCTATCCCGCCCAGGCGCTCGGTGCCGTGGCAGCTGGCGCAGTGCTTGGTGAACAGCTGGTGTGCTGGCGACGTGTCGGCCACGGCGTTCAGCGACAGCAACGCCAATCCCAGGGACATCAGGTATTTCATGAACAGGCCTTTCGCTGCGGTGTTGTTACCGTAGCCGTGGGGAGAATTTCGTCGTCTTCCAGATAGCAACCCGGATCCTCGGCCCAGGGGTTGCCGCTGATCTGCTGGGCACGTACGCGGGTGTTTCCGTTGCAGACGGCAAGGTACTGACAGGCGGCACAGCGGCCCTGCACCGGGCGGGGATGCTGTTTGAGACCGGCCATGAGCGGGTCGCTGGTGTCCTGCCAGATGACGGAGAAGGGGCGTTCGCGCACATTGCCCAGGGTGTGATGCCACCACATGGTGTCGGGATGGACGTTGCCGAGATTATCGATGTTGGCGATGTTGATGCCTGACGAGTTGCCCCCCCATTGCATCAGGCGCTGCTCCATCTCGGCGACACGATCGGGAAAGTGCTCGCGCACCCACATGAGGAAATAGACTCCGTCGGCGTCGTTGTTGCCGGTGACGTATTCGCGCTGGATACCGCGGCGCTGCTCATCCAGGCAGCGTTCGAACAGCAGGTTCATGGCGGCGCGGGTGGCGCGATGATAGACGTCGTCACGGCGGTTGCGGTTGCCGCGGCCGGCGTAGTTGAGATGCGACAGGTAAAACTTGTCGACGCCTTCCTCTTCCATCAAAGCCAGAAGTTGCGGCAGTTCCGCCGCATTGTCCTGGGTCAGGGTAAAGCGCAACCCCACCTTGATGCCGTGCTCGCGGCAGAGGCGGACGCCGTGCAGCGAGCGCTCGAAGGCGCCGTCCAGGCGGCGGAAGTGATCATGGGTGGTCTTGATGCCGTCCAGGCTGATGCCGACGTAGTTGTAGCCTGCCGCCGCAATGGCGTCGATGTTGTGTTCGTCGATCAGGGTTCCGTTGGTGGAGAGGCCGACATAAAACCCCATGGTCTTGGCGCGGTGCGAAATGTCGAAGATATCCGGGCGCAGCAGGGGCTCGCCGCCGGAGAGAATAAGGACCGGTACGCCGAATCCCTTGAGATCGTCCAGGACTGTGTAGACCTCGGCGGTGGACAGTTCGCCGGCGAAATCCTTGTCGGCCGAGGTGGCGTAGCAATGCTTGCAGGTGAGATTGCAGCGCCGGATCAGGTTCCAGATGACCACCGGCCCGGCGGGTTTGCGCGCGGCCGTTACGGGGGCGGGATTGAGCAGGTGCTGCATGAACTGGGACAGGCGAAACATGAGCTCAGTCTCCGCGTCCGGCGAGCCGCAGCCCGGTTTTTTTCAGGATGCGCGTGCTGTACAGCACGGCATGGCCGCGATCATCATCACCCAGCAGGCGGGCGATCTCCTCCACCTGGGCGTCGGTCTCGGCGCGGCTGCGGCCATGGACCATGGCGAACAGGTTATAGGGCCACTCGGGCAGGTAGCGTGGCCGACGGTAGCAATGGCTGACGAAGGGCAGGGTGCCCAGCTTGGGACCGAGGAGGTGTATGCGCTCGTCGGGTACGTCCCACACTGTCATGCCGTTGAATGTGTAGCCGAGGGCGTAGTGATTGGGGACCAGGCCGATACGGCGAATGACGCCACGTTCCTGCATGTGGGTCAGCCTTTGCATTACCTCTTCCGGACTGATGCCCAGTCTTTCCGCCAGCGCGTGATAGGGACGCGGTACCAGCGGCAGGCCGGCCTGCGTGGCGACGATAAGGGCGCGGTCCACGGCGTCGGGCAGGGCCAGTATGGTTGCAGTGTTCATACCGCAAACCTCAGGTTGAGATAGTATTCTTCCAGCTTGGGCATGTTGTAGACCGGATAGCCGGTCTCCGTCTCGATGGCCTTGATGGTCGCGAGCAGTCCGGCTTCCGTCTCCGTTGCAAGCACGAACCACATATTGAAGGTGTGGGCGCGTTCATAGTTGTGCGCCACTTCCGCATGGGCATTGACCAGGGCGGCGACACGATCCAGCTCCTGGGGCGGGATGCGCATCGCCGCCAGGGTCAGCGCGCCACCGAGGCGCTCGGCATGGAACAGGGGGCCGAAGCGGCTGATGGTGTTTTGCTCGCGCATCGCCTCGATCCGTTGCAGCAGCTCCGATTCGTCAATGCCGATGGTTTCGGCGGCAGCCGCATAGGGTCGCTCGCAGATGGGAAAGCCGTCCTGCAGGGCGTTGATGATGGCGCGGTCGATGTCGTCCATCACTCACCTGCCACTGGCGAAGACGGCGCGTAGATGGCGCCGCGTTGCTTGAAGCGGCGGCGGCTGAACAGGACTTCGTGAGGCACGTCGGCGAGTCCGCAATGCTGTTCAATCTGACTTACCCGCTCCAGCACGGCGTCGCGATCCTGGCCGTGGATCATGCAGAACAGATTGTAGGGCCAGGCCGGGAGGCGGCGCGGGCGGCGATAGCACAGGGTCACGAAGTCGAAGCGGCCGATGCAATGGCCCAGCTCGCTGACCTTGTCGTCGGCGATGTCCCATACCACCATGGCGTTGGCGCGGTAGCCCAGTTCGCGGTGACGTACCACCACGCCGAGGCGCTTGATGGTGCCGTCGGCAAGCAGGGCGGCGAGCCGCGTCATCACCTGTTCTTCGGTCATGCCGCATTGCTCTCCCAGCGCCGCATAGGGATGCGGCAGCAGGGGAAGGCCGTGCTGGATCGCGGCGACCAGACGCCGGTCGGCATCGGTCAGGCTGTCTACGGTGGTGCGGGGCAGGGCGTTCATGTCCATTTCAGGTCGAATCCCAGGTCGATGTGAAAGTCTTCCAGCATGGGCAATGCCATTACCGCGATGCCGGTGCGGCGTTCGATGTCTTCCAGTACCTGTGTCAGCTGCTTCTCGTCGGCCGCCGTGGCGACAAACCAGAGGTTGATGCGGTGTTCCCGTTCGTAGTTGTGATTGACGGCGTCATAGCTGCTGACCAGGTCGGCGATTTCCTCCAGCCGCTCCGGCGGCACGGCCATCGCCGCCAGCGTGCTGGCACCGACGCGGTGGGTGCGGAACACGGCGCCGACCCGGCTGACCGCTCCAGCTCCCTGCAATTCCTGCAATGCCGCCAATACTGCCTCTTCGCTGGTGCCGAGTTTTTCGGCAATGGCGGCGTAGGGTGCCGGGGTGAGCGGCAAGTGATGCTGGAAATCATTGAGCAGGCGCCGTTCCAGCGTTCCCAGTTCCAGCGTTTCGGTGCGTCGGCTGCGGTGCATGATGGTTTCCTACAATCCGATGCGATGGGCGCGGGCGGTGAAGAATATGCCGCTGGGTTTCAGTGCGGGCAGGCTGGCGATCCGTTGCAGTGTGGTAGTGTCATACACGTCGACGCGATCCTCATCCCGCACGGACAGCCATATGTGCTCACCGCGCGGTGTGAACTCCATGTGCAGGACGGCCTTGCCCGGCTTCAGGGTGGCTATCACTTTCTGCGACACGGTATCGATGACCTGCACGGTGTCATTGTGGGGATGGGCGAAGTTGACCCATACCTGGCGTCCATCCGGCCGCGCCATGGCGAACACCGGCTGGCCGTACAGCTCGACACGGCCCGCCTCCTTCCAGTCGTGACGATTGACGATGAGCAGCTCATGCCGGCCGATGGCAGGGAGATATGCGTAGTCCTCGTTCAGGGCCCAGCCTTCGAGGTGCGGCATTTTATAGACCGGCAGCGCCTGCTCACCACGGCCATAGTGATCCAGGATGCGGCGTACGCCCTGTTCCGGATGCCACAGATCCAGCAGGACGAGGCCGTCCTCGCCGAACAGGCCGGCGATGTAGTGCCGCCCGTCCTGACTGACCAGGGCGTCATAGGGCAGGCGGCCGACGTCGCTGAATTTCTGTATTGCCGGGTGGCGCGGGTCGGTCAGGTCGGCAAGCCATATTTCGCCGGCATCGTACAGGCTGAAGGCGAAGCGGTTGTCGGTGCTGTCTTCCAGCCCGATCACCTTGGAAAATTTTCCCTCGCCGTAGGCGGCGGGAATGTCGGCCAGCAGTTCGAGCGTGTCCGCGTCGAACACCTTGACGCCGCCGGGCTGGTAATTGGCCACCGCCACCAGACGGCCATTCTGCGAAATGGCGCCGCCTATGCTGTTGCCGGACTGCATCACGCGGGCGGCGATGCGCTGGCGCAGCATGTCCACCTTGGTGAGGCCGCCGTCGCGGCCGAAGACGTAGGCATAGCGCTCATCGCGGGAGTACACCACCGAGGCGTGGGACAGGTCTCCCAGTCCTTCGATGCGTGCCAGCTTCTGCTGGTTGCTGCTTTCCACGACGAGAACACTGCCGTCGGCACGCTCGATGATCAGGCCGAGATCGCCGGTACCGCGCAGCGTGGTGGCGCAGCCGCCCAGCAGCAGGGGCAGGAGCAGCAACAGGACGGACAGCTTAATGCGCATCAGGGACTCCTTGTTTCAGGATGGCAACCAGCCAGGCAACCTCTTCCTCGCTGAGCAGCCCGCGCCAGGGCGGCATGGGCGTGCCGGCGCGGCCGTACAGTACGGTTGCCTCCAGCGTCGCGGCGGGCTTGCCGGCCAGCGTGTCGGGCAACAGGGCGGGGCCGAGCCCGCCTTTCAAGGTCATGCCGTGACAGGAACCGCAGTCGTGGCGCAGCAGATGCAGCAATTCCTTCTGCCGCGCCGCGCTCACTTCCGCGCTCGCCTGCAGCGGTGCCGTGCCTGCAAGGAGCAGGGTGCCCAACAGCAGGGGAAGGGAGAATTTCAGCATGGTCATTTCACCACGTGAATGACGCCGCTCATCTCATCCATGTGCGGCTCACAGACATAGGGGAAATCGCCCTCGCTATCGAAGGTGCGTTCGTAGTATTCGCCGGGAAAAAAATATTCGCTGACCTTTTCACCGGCCTCGCGGAACCACACGCTGTGATACTGGCGCTTTTCCATGTTGACCCAGCGCACGGTGGTGCCGGGCTTGATGGTGAGTTCGTGGGGTGTGAAGGTGAAATCGCGTATTTCCACAATCACGACATTGTTTTCGGCAGCTGCACCGGCAGCCGCAAGCAGCAGCAGGAGGAGGGTAAGGCTCAAGGATGTCAGTCGGCGCATGACAACCACCTCGTGGTGTATTCCTTCCCGGGATTTCCGGGCCGCCACGGCGGCGGCCCGGATTTCTGCTTCACACGCTTGCAGGATGCTCCCCGTAACTGCGCGCTACCTTGATTGAAGTCAATTTTAGCGCGCCGACCTCCTCACTGCCGGGTTGCATTGATTTCAGCTTCCGGATTGTCGAAGCCCAGCTTGTAGCCCAGCGACACGTGATGGAAGCGGCCGTTGGTGTGGTCGTCGTGTATGGCGAAGCCGATGTTGTACAGCTGGTCCGCTGCAAGGCTGAGATCGCCCGCAGTGGTGGAGGCCAGCTTGCGCTTCATGCTCACCACCCAGTTGTCGCCCTGCTTCTCGCCGGAGAACTCCACACCCTGACCACCTTCCATGACGCGGTCGGCAAGTACGTAGCCGTCTTCCGACTTGCCGCTGCCGGATTTGAAGCGCAGCAGGTCCATGAAATGGCCGGCCTTCAGTTCGGCTGCGATGTCACCCTCGGGCTTGCGTTTATCCCAGCCGCCCATCGGCTCGCTGGTCGATATCTCCGTGCGGCTCTCGGCAATGTACTTGGTGGCACTGAAGCCGGCAGGCGCATTGGGCATATCGTTGGCGTCGTGGTGGCAGGTACCCCAGCATCCGGCCTGGCTCGCTTCCTGGACATCGTCGGTAGCGATCATCATGGCGAGCTTCACGGGGTTTTCCTTGTCCATCATGCCCCCTTCCACAAAAGGTACCGGCACGTGGGCCGTGTCCGGCCAGGTGAAACGCATGTACAGATACTGGCCGTCGTGGGTGGCCTGGATATGCACCGGCACACCGGGACGCTTGCCGGGGATCGGCGTGGTCTCGGCCTTTTCACCGCTGACCATTTTCTTGCCCATGGATTCCTGTTCGCCTTCATGGCAGGCGAAGCAGCGATCGCCAGCCTTCTTGTAGACGCGGGCACCGCCATGCTTGCTGCCGGTGAGGGTCCACTCCATGGAGGTCTGGCCGGGATAGAACAGCATCACGTCGCGGCTGGAAGCCTTGCTCCAGTCGACCTTGATGCCGCCACCGGCAGCAGTCTTGGCCGTTGTCTTGGCTGCCGGAGAAGCCGGAGCATCCGCAGCTTGTGCCGGAACCGGAGCCGGCGCGGCGGCCGGAGCCGGTTCAACCGCGGGCGCAGCCGCAGCCGGGGCGGGTGCCGGGGCGGCTGCCGGCGCATTCATCTTTTCGCGATAGGCGACCCACTGCGGCGGCAGCTCGCGCTTGTAGGAGGGGTTCGGCTTTTCCAGAACCTCCACTTCCTCTTCGCTCAACAGGTCATGGGTCTTTTTGTGGGCAATGCCCTTGTGGCAGTCGATACAAGTCTGGCCCTGCTCCATGGCGAAGATGTGCTGCTTGGCCGAGCGCTGCTTCTGGTTTTCGGGATTCATGGAATCCCAGTCATGACAGTTGCGGCACTCGCGCGAGTCGGTCGATTTCATGGCCTTCCATACATTGCGCGCCAGGCGCAGGCGGTTGGCGTCGAACTTCTCCGGCGTGTCGATGGTTCCCAGCACCTTGTGCAGGACCTCGTTGCTCGCCTGAATCTTGCGCACCACCTTGTGCACCCACGGGTCGGGCACATGGCAGTCGGAGCACACGGCGCGTACGCCGCTGCGATTGCTGAAGTGTACGGTGTGCTTGTATTCCTGGTAAACGTTCTGTTCCATCTCATGACAGGAAATACAGAAACTCATCGTGTTGGTGGCTTCCATGACGGTATTGAAGCCGCCCCAGAATATGACGCCGACCACCATGAAAAACAGTGCCGCGCCGATGGTTGCACCGAACAGCACTTTGCGCGAAAAGAAGGGATTCTTTGGTTTGAAGTTGTCCATTTTTCGACTCTCCCCCGGACGTAGGCACTGATTAGCCCCAGAAAAAAGGCGGGATGATTGCTCACCCCGCCTTGTCTGACACCTTACGCCATCAGGTCACGTGGTGGCTGCGGTTGTGAACGTTGAACTTGCCGGTGGGCGCGTACAGGCCCTTGATCCTCTTTTTCTCCTGGAGGGTCTTGGCATCGAACACAACGATTTCGCCATGGTCGGTCTTGGAGTCCTTGCGATTCCATACCGAGGCCCAGACTTCGCTGCCGTCGGCGTTGAACTCGAAGTGTACCGCGACGTAGCCTTCCGTATTGGTCAGGCGGATGGTCTTGGCGACCTTTCCGGTCTTCTTCTCGATGACCTTGATGGACTGCTGGATTTCCGGCTCCGGATGCAGAGTCTGATCGATCCAGACGTAGTCGCTCTTCGGATGGGTGCGGACAAACAGGCCGGGGCCGTCGGTCTGCACTTCGTAACAAATCTTCCAGGCCTCATTCTTGTGCTTGGCAGGATCGTTACCCCATACGGTGAGCTTGCCTACACCGAGATGCGAGGTGCCGCCGACCGGACCGCACTTGGGATCGTCCCAGTTGGCACCGGGACCCGGATGCGGGCGCTTGTCGGTGTCGATGATGGCTTCCAGCTTGCGCTCCTTGGAATCGATGACAACCATCTTGTTGGAGGCGTTGGCTGCGATCTGGAAGTAGCGGCCGGTGGGATCGAAGAAGCCGTCATGCAGGAACTTGGCATTGTCGATCTTGTCGATGCGCAGGTTGTTGATGTCGGAGTAGTCCACCTGCCAGGTCTGACCCAGCTCCTTCATGTTGACCAACCAGGTCGGCGCCAGCGGGGTGTCGTAAATGGCGGCAACACGGGACTCGTTTACGTACTGGCCGTCGACGTTGACACCGCGGGAGGAAACCACCTTGAGCGGATTCATGGTCTTGGCATCGACGATGACGAAGTGCGGCGGCCAGTAACCGCCACCGACCACGTACTTGCCGTCGCCGGATACGGCCACGTCGCGCGCGTCATAGGCGATTTGGGTTTCGGCCACCAGCATCTTGTCCGGGGTCTGCCACAGGTCGATCTTGGTCAGCTTGCCGTCGCGGCCCATGGTGTACCAGAAGCGGCCGACGTCTTTCGGATTTTCCGGCTTGAGCGTCTTGTGGGCCTCCAGAGCCTTCAGCACGTGCACTGCATAACCGGTGGGGATGTGGGTGATGACTTCGTGCTTGTCGCCGTCGATAACGGCAACCTTGCCGACGTCGCGCTCGATGACAACGAAGAAGTTCTCCCAGTTGCGGCCGTGCAGCGGCTTGGTCGGGTAGTCCTTCGGATCGACGTGGATCTTGGTGCGGGCGCGCATGTCGGCCAGGGACATCTCGGGCGGAACCGGCGGCTCCATCTGGATGTAGGTGGCAAGCATTTTGATGTCGGCCTTCGACATGATGCCGTCGAAGTTGTTCATGCCGCCTTCGGTGCCGAAGGCGATGATGCGTTCGAGGCGCTGCTGGCCCAGCTTCTTGGTGTTGGCCGGCTCCAGGTTCTTGCCGGTGGCGCCTTTGCGCAGCACACCGTGGCAGCCGGCGCACTGCTGGAAGTACAGCAGCTTGGCGCGTTCAAAGTCCGCTTCTGCAAGCATAGGTGCGGCGTCGGCGGCGGCGGCGTGGCCGCTGAATACCGCTGCCCCACCAGCGAGCAGTGCAGACAGTACGGCGTAGTAGGTCTTGCTTAGCTTCAGTTTCCTTGACATGGTTTTTTGCCCCCTGCGGGTTGTGGAAAGTCTGTAAACAAAGTCCTTGGTTGTTCTGTGACTTTTTTACTCAGCTATAAGACCTACGGCCTTGATGTGTATCAATTGGATCAGTAAATAATTTTATCGCCTCTAAATCACACGCTATAAGCAGCAAAAATCCGGTGATAATCGTGACAATACGCAATTAATTTGCGTGTTGCGGCGTCATATCAGCTCCCGTTGATGTTGTTTAGTCCTGCAATCACGCGCAGCGCATCGATGTCGCGCAACTCCACGTGGCGGCCATGCACCTCGAGCAGGTCCATGGACTGGAAGCGCTGAAACATGCGGCTGACGGTTTCCACTGCCAGTCCGAGGTAGTTGGCAATGTCATGACGTGACATGGGTAGCTTGAAGCGCATGCTTGGCAGGTCGTGTTCCGCAAAGCGATCGGACAGGCTGAGCAGGAAGGTGGCGGTGCGCTGTTCTGCATTCTGTGCGCCCATCAACAGGGGCACCCACTGATCCTGTTTGGCACGGCGGCTCAGGGCGAGTATCAGTTGTTGCTGAAACTCTCCCATGCGCTCACCGAGCAGATTCAGCTTGGAAAAATCCAGGCGGCACACGCTGCTGGCCTCCAGCGCTTCCACCGAATGAGGGTAGGCACCATCGCTCATGCCTTCCAGTCCCATCAGTTCGCCGGGATAGTAGAAATCAATGATCTGCTGTTCACCGCCGGCCAGCGTCGCGTAGGTCTTGAACGAACCTGATTTCACCGCATAGATATTGCTGAAAGGTGTTCCGGCAGCGATGACATTCTGGTTGATGGCAACCGGTTCGCGCCGTCCGACGATCTCGTCGATCAAATCCGGTACCGGTGCATCCAGTCCGGCCACCTGGCACATGCCGTAGAGTCCGCAGGACTCGCACTCCACCACGTTGCCCTTGCGGCGCGATGAGGCTCGGGGTGTGGGACAGCAGTTGTCGCGTTCTTTGGTGTGCATGGTGGTACTCCTGACTTGGTGCGGCGTTTGTGGTATTGCGGCGTTGGTGCCAGTGGCTCGATGGTTGCTCATGATATTCAGCCCGGTTTTCCGTCCAGTCGTGGACGCAGGTAGATAGGCGCATATTTGGCGAACCAGAGCCCGGCGATAATCAGCCAGCTCAATGCCGCCAGAAGGTTGAAGTGAGGGCCCAGGGGCAATTCCGCGACAATTCTCAATATTGCGACACCAGACAGTCCCCAGAACAATACCCAGGTGGTGGTATCTGCAATGAGTTCGCGTCCGGAGTGTCCGAGCGTCACTCGGCTCGCCATCGCCAATGTGAGCGACAGCAGAAAGCCGATGGCGACGGCGTGCAGGGGGGCGCGTCCGAGCAGAAGATCGAATTTGAAGAAGAAGGCCAGGCTTTGCACTGCGTAGAGCGCGATGCCGACGGAGAACCAGGCAAATGCGACATGCAGGATAGCCAGCAGGCGTACCGCAAAGCTGCGCCGGAACTGCCATTGCCAGCTGTGCAGCAGCGCCAGGGCAAGCAGCGGCAAATCGGCGATCCACAACCAGCGCGGCAGTGTGAACAGCTCCAGCAGCCCGTGCAGGGCAAGCAATAACAACATTGGCAGCAGGGTATATCGCGGCTGGTAGACCTTGTAATCGGGCAGGACGCAGACGCTGAAGAAGGGGATCATGCGGTGTCCCACGGTCACGGCAACGGGCAGCAGGAACCACCACAGGCCGGCCTGCAAAGACAATTGCAGCCAGAACACATTGTTGCTCACCAGCCACAGCAGATAGGCTGCTACGCCCAATGCGCCGCCGCTCAGGGCGGCATTGAGGCAGGTCTCATAGAATTTGTCCGGCGCGGGTGCCTGGCGATACACCTGCCAGAGGGAAAACAGCGCGACGCCGTAGCCGCAGAGCAGCAGCACCACGCCGCCGATCAGCACCGCACGCGCGGTAAACAGCCCGACATAGAACAGCACCACGCCTGCGGCCAGCAGCAGAAAGGCGCTCTTGTAGCGTCCTGCGGCGATGGCCTGCCCACTCATCCAGCGCGGATAGGTGGTCATCAGGAAGCCGAAGATGAAGAAGGGAAACAGCGCATACAGCATCAGGAAGGCATGGGCAAAGGTGCCGGGTATCTGCGTCGGCAGCGGCGACCACAGGCCGGTGTAGCGGCCGGTCAGCTCTGTGCCCCAATACAGCAGTGTCGCCAGCAATTGCACCGCGCCGCCGAACATCATCATGCGGTGTGGCGCTGCGCTGAACGTTTGCCAGAAGGATCCATTCATTGGTGAGTCGATTCCCAATTAAAACTGTCGTCATTTTTTAGCAGGCCGAAAGCGTGTGGGCTTTGACATAGGTCAAACCTTGGCAGCCTTTAGACATAAATCAAGAAATGTACTCCGTCGGGGGTACTCGGTCGGAGTATCAGCATCCGATTAACTGCTTATCGTGTGAACGTTGCGAGTCAATGAACGTGGTGGCGCACCCGTGACAGGCGGATGAGGCGAGCCTGAATCATCCGTTCAGCTCACGATCCTGTCAGCCGTGCGTATAACAGCGGCAGCTGTTGCGGGAGCTCATCGGGGCGGCGGATGACGACGTAATTGCCGGGCCCGAACAGGTGTGGCAGATAGTCTCCTGCCTTCTGATCGATGGTGACGCAGAAGGGATGAAAACCTTCCTGACGTGCTTCGTGCAGCGCCTGGCGCGTGTCCTCGATGCCGTAACGCCCTTCGTAGTGATCCAGATCGTTGGGTTTGCCGTCGGTGAGCAGCAGGAGCAACTGGCGGCCGGCGCGCTGCGTTTCCAGCAGACGGCTGGCCTGGCGCAGGGCGGCCCCCATGCGTGTGTAGTAGCCGGGGCGGATGGCCTGGATACGGCCGCGTATTGCGCCGTCATAACGCTCGTCGAAGGTCTTGAGGGTGTGAAAGCGCACGTGTTCGCGCTTGCGCGAGGAGAACCCGTACATGGCGAAGCGATCGCCGGCGGCGGACAGTGCTTCGGCAAAGAGGAACAGACTGTCACGTATGACGTCGATGATCTTCTGTTCGTTGTTGACCGCGGCGTCGGTGGAAAGGGAAAGGTCGGCCAGCAGCAGGCAGGCGAGGTCGCGCTGGTTGTTGCGGAAATCGCGGTAGAGCCCCTGTTCACGTACCGGGTGGCCGCTATGGCGTGCGACGGTGAAGTCGAGCCAGGCAGTGAGGTCAAGTTCGCTGCCGTCGGGCTGGCCGCGCAGCCAGGTGCGGTTCTGCGTCAGCGCCTCGAACTGGCGGCGCAGGCGGTGAGCGGTGCGGCGCAAATGCTGCGGCAGTTCCAGAGGTGTCGCATCGCGCGCCAGCATGGGTTGCAGGCGGCAGTAATCAGGCCGCAGTGCGCGGCGCCGGTAATCCCATTCCGGCAACAGTATGCCTTCGCCGAGGGGATGATCGTCGTATTCGCTGGAGGGCAGGTCGAGATCGAAGCGAAGCCGGCTGGCCACGGTACGCTTGTCGCGAGTGATGCTGAGGGTTTCCATCTCCGCCGCGACATTGCCGGCGTCGTCATCTTCATCCTCTTCCGTTTCGCGGTTGACGTTGACGAATTCTCCCCAGGTGAGCATGTTCTCCATACGCAGGGCGATTATGCCGGCCTCGCGCTCGGTGGCGTCCACCTGTTCACCGCGCTTTTTCTTGCGTTGTTCGCTGTCGCGGGTGTTGCCATCGCCATCATCGGTGTCGTCGTCGTGGCCGCCCACGGCCTGCTGCTGCGGCGGGGAAGGGTGCAGCCACAGGTACACCGGGTGGGGCGCGCTGCGCGCCGGCGGCAGCGCGGCAACGCTGCCCGGATCCTGCAAGGCCTGGCGTATGGCCTGCTCCTGCGCGGCTTCATCCGCGGGCAGTTTGTCCAGCGCCGGCCGCAATGCGAGTTGCGCCGCACACAACCGTTCATAGCGTGCCCTGAGGCCGGGATAGCGTTTCAGCACCCTCAGCGTCAGAACCTGATTGCGCGCCAGCCAGGGGCGGGGAAGGTTGCGCTCGTCGTCGGCGCCGGCGGCGAGGGCGGCAAGCCAAAGGTAGAGGTCGCGGTTCAGACTGCGCTCGGCGAACAATGCGATCTGCGCCGGCAGGCGCAGGGTTTCGCCGTCTCGCCAGGCCAGCTCGGCACTGCTGCCGCTGCCGGCGATGCGTTGCAGCCAGCGGCGGCGCGCACCGTGCTCGGTGGCCGTCGCCGCCTCGACGCGCAGGCCGCCGTCACCGCCGAGGGCGCGGAACATCACACCGGCCGTGGTGCGCATCTGGTCCAGGGTCACAGCAGCGGCGATGTAATCCCGATCCGCCGCGCGCGTGATCAGCTTGTGCCAGAGTTTGCCGACGAATTCTTCCATAGGATCAATTCACGCAGTCAATATTTCAAATTCAAGATTCAAGATTCGGCTTATGGTGTCTTTGCAATTTTGAATCTTGAATTTTGAATTCCGGTTGCTTGCCGAAATCGCGCGCCGACACGTCCAGCGCGTCCCGGTCGCTGACCCATTTCAGCAACGGCCCCTGCGGGTTGTTTGTCTGCACCTGGCCGCAAGCCTGGAGACAGCGGGCGCACTGGGTACAGGTAAACATGTGACGCTTGGTGGAGCGCGGTTTGAGGCGCATGGGGCAGGCGTTGTCGCAGGCGGCGTTGCAGTCGACGCAGGTGTCGACCCGCTCGCGCTCGAAGCCTACGACCATTGCCTTCTTGTTGCCCATCCAGGCCAGGCTCTGGAACAGGCCGATGGCGCAGCCGAAGCGGCAGAACAGGTGGCGTGCCAGCAGGAACTCAATCATGAAGACCAACGTGGCCGCGGTGAGAAAGATGAACTGGAAGCGTGTCGGCGTGCCGTTCCACAAATTGCCGTAGACCTCGAACGGCGGCCACATGTAGGTGAGCAGGGAGATGGCCCAGAGAAAGGCGAAGCCGAACACCGCTAGGCCCACCGCCAGCCAGTACAGCGGCTGCGGTGCCAGGCGGCGGCCGTCGGGCAGGTCTTCCGGCAGGGCATGGGGCTCCCACAGGGTCGGCCGGCCGAAGGCGCGGCGCATCAGTGCGTTAATGGTCTCCACCACGGAGAAATGGGGACACAACCAGCCGCAATAGAGGCGGCCGTATTTCCATGACACCCACACGCCGGTGCCGATGATCAGTGCGATGGGCAGAAAGCCGCGCAGCATGAGATTGGCGAAGGCGTCGCCGGTGCCTGTCTCACCGCGCAGGAACGGGTCCAGTCCCAGGGTCCACTCCTGGCCGAACAGGATGAAGTGGCCCAGCTTGAGGTCGAGGCGGAACAGGTCCAGCGGCGGCGCCAGCACGAACAGGGCGAAGAAACCGATGCGCAGCCACAGGCGCAGATCCTGGAGCTTATTCATCACACCGCACCCCGATCAGCGGATAGCGCCAGGCGCGTCCCGCCATGGCCTTGGCGAGGCCGATCATGCCGAGCAGGATCAGGCTGCTGTGGCCGACGGTGAAGTAGATGATGACGTACATCCAGACGTTGGCGGATTGATAGCCGCCGGTGGCGAGTATGAGCACGTTGACGATGACCAGTATGACGCCGGCCCACAGACTGGCTGCAACCGTCTGGCGCAGGTGGCAGCGGGCGAGGGGCGGTCCGTTGCGATGATGGCGGAAGAACAGCCAGAGCAGGATGGCAAACGCAAATCCGGGCAACAGCAGCAGGTTGGCGAGGTAGAGCGCCTCGGCCATGACCGCCACGCCCTGTCCGGGCTCCGGCGTATCTGCCTGTGGGTTGCCGTTCATGTCGTTCAGTCGCCGAAGCTGGCCTCCGCCACCTCCATCAGGGCCTGTACGGTTTCGATGTCGTCGCTCAGCGGCTCCGCCAGTGCGGCGCGGCAGGCGGCGAGGGGATCGCAGCCGTTCTTGATCAGGGTGGCGGCATAAACCAGCAGGCGGGTGGAGGCGCCTTCCTCCAGGTCGTGATCCTGCAATGCGCGCAGCGAGTGGGCAATGTTGACAAGGCGCGCCGCGAGGTGCGGCTCGATGCCGGTTTCGCCCACCAGGATCGACTGTTCGGTCTTGGCGTCGGGATAGTCGAAGCGCAGGGCCACGAAGCGCTGCCGGGTGCTGGGCTTCATGCCCTTGAGCAGGTGCTGGTAGCCGGGGTTGTAGGACACCACCAGCATGAACTCCGGCGGCGCCTGCAACAGTTCGCCGGTACGCTCGATGGGCAGGATGCGGCGATCGTCGGACAGCGGATGCAACACCACGGTGGTGTCCTTGCGCGCCTCGACCACTTCGTCCAGATAGCAGATGGCGCCCTCGCGCACGGCGCGGGTGAGCGGGCCGTCCTGCCAGTAGGTGGCGCCGTCGCCGATGAGGTGGCGGCCGACCAGATCGGCGGCGGTGAGATCGTCGTGGCAGGCCACGGTATAGACCGGGCGTCCCAGGCGTTCCGCCATGTAGGAAATGAAGCGTGTCTTGCCACAGCCGGTGGGGCCCTTGATCAGCACGGGCAGCTGGTTGCCGTAGGCATACTCGAACAGCTCGACCTCATTGCCCTGCGGCTGGTAGAACGGCAGTTCGCTGTCGCTGCGGCGGTGCAGTGCGGAAGTGGTCATGCGGGTCTCCTCCCGTGTTTTATTTGCCGGCATCTCTTTCCTGTGACAGGAAGAGCAGACCGGGATTCCCTCAGTGCGCGAGGCCGATGTAATACGCCAGGCCGATCATGCTGCACACGATGAGCAGGTAACCGAACAGCAGGCCGCGCCAGAACGGACGCACCCGCTTCAGTCCCATGAAGTAGTCCACCACCATTTGACTCTTGAACAGTGTGGTTATCAGCACGAAGGATACGACGGCCATGCCGCTGAAGCCGGCCTGGCCGACCAGGTAGGTCAGGCCGGTGAGGGCGACCAGCAGCAGCCAGACGGCGGTGCAGGGGCGTATCAGACGGGATGTGCTCATGGCTGCGCCCTAGTGAATAACATAGACCAGCGGAAACAGGATCAACCACACCAGATCGACCATATGCCAGTACGAAGCGCCGGTTTCCACACCGGTATGGCTGGCTGCACTGTAACCGCCGCTGCGCGCCTTGAGCAGCACGGCGGCCAGGATCACCATGCCGAGGATGACGTGCATGAAATGGAAGAAGGTGAGCGACAGATAGAACATGAAGAAGGTATTGGTGCTGAGTGATATGCCGGCGCCGAACTTGTCGGCGAACTCGAACATCTTGATGACCAGGAATACGCTGCCCATGCCGATGGCTGCGCCGAGCCAGTGGACGCAGCGGCGGCTGTCGTCGTCGCGGATGGCGGCGACGGCACGGACCACGAAGTAACTGCTGGTGATCAGGACCAGGGTATTTGCCGCGCCCGAAATTCGATCGAGCTGCAGCTGGGATTCGTTGAACAGCTCCACGTTGTTGGCGCGGGCGAAGGCATAGGCCAGAAAGAACACGCCGAAGACCAGAAGCTCGGCGAAGATGAATATCCAGATGGCGAAATCACCGGGCAGTGAACCGGTGTCGTCGTGCAGCGGTGTGTCCATTGTGATTTCAGTCGACATGGTGAGGGAGTGGCTTTCCTGTATCGACGGTCACGGAGGCATGGACCGAAAAAAAAGGGGGGCGCAAGCGCCCCCCACAAGAGCTCCACTATGAGGAGGCCAGAGTTTCTTTACCCTTCGCGAAGAAGCTGTAGACGTACAGGCACAGACCGACGAAGAAGATCAGGCCAGTGTACAGTCGCAGCCAGTAGAACAGGGCAATCTTGTCCTGCACCACCATGAACGGCAGCGGGGTATCGCTGACACGCTGCAGATACACCTGCAGGATGCCGGCGCCGGTCAGGAACAGGGTGATGAACACGATGGACACGGTCATCAGCCAGAACGACCACATTTCCAGCAGCTGGGCACGACCATTGGACGCCGGGGCGTTATGGTGCAGGTGCGGCCAGGCGTAGGAGATCATGGTGATCACCACCAGCACGTAGGCGCCGTAGAAGGCCATGTGGCCGTGCGCCGCAGTGATCTGGGAGCCGTGGGTGTAGAAGTTCACCGGAGCCAGGGTGTGCAGGAAGCCCCACACGCCGGCGCCGAGGAACGCCATTACCGCAGTACCCAGCGCCCACAGGGTGGCAGCCTTGTTCGGATGTTCCTTGCGGCGGCGATTCACCATGGTGAAGGCGAACACGGTCATCATGAAGAACGGAATCGGTTCCAGAGCGGAGAAGATGGAACCCCACCACTGCCAGTACTCCGGCGTGCCGATCCAGTAGTAGTGATGGCCGGTACCGATGATGCCGGTAATCAGCGCCATGGCGATGATCACGTACAGCCACTTCTCGATGACTTCGCGGTCGACGCCGGTGAGGCGAATCAGCACGAAGGCAAGGATGGCGCCCATGATCAGTTCCCAGACGCCTTCCACCCACAGGTGAACGACCCACCACCAGAACATCTTGTCCAGCACCAGGTTGATCGGGTTGTAGAAGGAGAACAGGAACAGCACCGCCAGGCCGGTCAGACCGGTGAGCAGGACGATATTGATCACGGTCTTGCGGCCGGCAATGATGGTCATGCCGATATTGAAGAGGAAGGCCAGGGCCACCACCACAATACCGATCTTGGTAATGGTCGGCTGTTCCAGGAACTCACGTCCCATGGTCGGTAGCAGATCGTTACCGGTCACCGCCGCCAGAGTGGCATACGGCACCGCCAGATAGCCGACGATGGTCAGCGCGCCGGCCACCAGGAAGATCCAGAACATCGCAATGGCCAGCTTGGGGCTGAACAGTTCGCGCTCTGCTTCTTCAGGCACCAGGTAGTAGGCCGCACCCATGAAGCCGAACAGCAACCAGACGATGAGCAGGTTGGTGTGCACCATGCGGGCGACGTTGAAGGGGATTTCCGGAAACAGGAAATCGCCGATGACGTACTGCGTCCCTATGATCAGGCCGAACAGAATCTGGCCGATGAACAGGCCGATCGCGGCGATGAAATAGGGCTTGGCAACAGCTTGTGATTTGAATTGCATGTGTTGTTCCTCCCCCTTAACCCTGGACGTTTGGCGGCCAGTTGGCGCTGTTGATTTCCGATGTGTACTTCAGAAACTCCGCCACCGCCTCCAGTTCTTCATTGGAGAGGTTGAACTGCGGCATGCTGCGCCGGCCCGGAATGCCTTCCACCGGACGGCTGGCGATGAAGCCCATGATGGCTTCCTTGCTGCCGCCGAAACGGGTGTAGACATTGCCCAGCTCGGGTGCGAAATAGGCGCCTTCACCCAGCAGGGTGTGACAGCCCAGACAATTGTTTTCCTCCCAGACCTTCTTGCCCAATGCCACCTGCGGCGTGATGTTCTGACGATTATCACGCTTGGGCAGCGCCCCTAATGTGTCGAAAGACAAGGCCAGAAACAGGAGGATGAAAAATACGCTACCCCCCAGGTATATGTTTCTGGCCATGCTTTTTGTAAAGGTTTCACTCATTCTGATTCCTCCTTGGCCGCCGGTTTTGTTGTTGCCGCTGACGCCACGAGACTGCTATGGCCGGGTAACGTTATAGTTAAATAGCTGACTGAGTTACCTTGATTTACATCAAGATGGGTTATAGAGGGTATGCAGCCGAGGGCCTATACCTCTTAGGTGGCATCGTGCGGAGGAGGGTAGGAGCGATTTATCCTGCTGTTCTGTAAGTGTTTTAAATTCCGTGCGGCGATTCCTCTATCATACGGGCACCACAGCCACCGCCGACCGCCCAGCCACCGTGCCGCCACCGACCCTTTTCGAGCTTCCCTACCCGACGGATACCCTGGATCTGTTCCGCCCCCTGGCGGCCCGGCCCTGGGCCCTGTGGCTGGACAGCGCCGGGCGCGACCGTTACGACATCCTGGTGGCTGCGCCGTGCGCCACCCTGGTCACCCGCGGCGCCGAAACACGCATCTGCCGCGGCGACGACTGCACGCTCAGCGGTGAAGATCCCTTGCTCCTGCTGCGCGAAGAACTGGCGCACCACCCCGCGGCGGCAGCTGCCGTGCCCTTCGGTGGCGGCGCGGTGGGTTATTTCGGCTACGACCTGGCCCGGCGTTTCGAGTCCCTGCCCGAACGGGCGGAGGACGACCTCGGCCTGCCGGAGATGGCCATGGGTATCTATACCTGGGCAGTCATCGTCGATCACCGGGAGCGGCGCTGTTGGCTGAGCGGCGATGCGGCCGCGCTGCGGCAATGGCAGGAACTGACGGCGCAGCCGACAGCAGTGGGAACCTTCGGCATCGACGGCGCGCCGGTGAGCGACATGAGCGCGGCGCAGTACAACGTGGCCTACAGCCGGGTGCAACACTACCTGCGCGAAGGCGACTGCTATCAGGTCAACCTGGCGCAGCGCTTCTGCGCAGCGGCGCAGGGCGATGCCTTTGCGCTGTATGAAACCCTGCGCCGCGACAATCCCGCGCCCTTTACCGCCTGGCTCAACTTTCCCTTTGCCCAGGTGCTGAGTTCCTCGCCCGAGCGCTTTCTGCAGGTGCGCGAAGGCCGCGTGGAGACCAAACCGATCAAAGGCACCCGACCCCGCAGCGCGGACCCGATACAGGATCGCGCCCTGGCCGATGCGCTGCGCGATAGCGCCAAGGACCGCGCCGAAAACCTGATGATCGTCGACCTGCTGCGCAACGACCTGGGCAAGAGCTGCACCCCCGGCAGCGTGCAGGTGCCGCGCCTGTTCGAGGTGGAAAGCTTCGCCACCGTGCACCACCTGGTCAGCACAGTCAGCGGCGAGCTGGCGCCGGACCGCGACGCCCTCGACCTGCTGCGCGGCTGCTTCCCCGGCGGCTCCATTACCGGCGCCCCCAAGCGGCGTGCCATGGAAATCATCGAAGAGCTGGAACCCCACCGTCGTGGCGTCTACTGTGGAGCCATAGGCTACATAGGCTTCGACGGCAACATGGACACCAACATCGCCATCCGCACCCTGGTCCACAGCGCAGGCAAGGTCTGCTTCGCCGCCGGCGGCGGCATCGTCACCGACTCCGACGCCGCCGAGGAATATCAGGAAAGCCTGGACAAGGCCGCGGCCCTGTTGCGCGTGCTGGAGCGGCACCGCGAAGGCCCACGGTAATCTGTAGGAGCGAATCGCATTCGCGACCAGCCTGACGCTGTGCCCAAGTCCCGAGCATTTGACTCAGGTGAATAAGGGACTTGATCGGGCGGCGGAATTTCGCCTTAATGCCACCAAGCAGGGAGAAACGTGGGAGCCCGGTTCACCGGGCGATGCGGCGGATCAGGATGCACTGCGCTTCGGTGTCGCGCGGTGCACAAGATATCGGCGAGCGTCTGCGCAATAATTCCATAACAAAAATCCTACCCGGGGGCAGCATGAGCAAGATCGTTCACCAGCAGGACATCATCGAGCGGCAGATCATTGCCATGGGCGTTGCCCGCTTCGATATCGCCACCCGCAAGAAAAGCGGTTCGACCCTGGCCCACGACGGCCTCTACCTCAACCAGCTGTGGGGCCTGGTCGACCTGCTGCGCGAACAGAACGAGGCCGGCCACGCCGTCATGATCCGCCCCCACGGCGAACACGGCATGACCCTGATCGGCGGCCTCAACAATGCCCGCCTCAGCAAACTGAAGTCCGAAGGCTTCGAACCCGCCATCATCGTGCAATACGGCAACGACCTGTTCCAGGCCTGGCTCAAGCACGACCGCAAACTGGAGCAGGACACCAGCGAACGCGTCGCCAAATGCCTCGCCGACAAAGCCGGCATCGACGCCTCCACCACCCACTGGGACAGCTACGGCTACCTCGCCAACTTCCTCATCCCCGCCTGGGTCCAGGGCGAGGAACAGGAAGCCCGCCTGGTGGAAGACAGCGGCAAGGTCTACAGCGCGGCAGGGGAGTTGCTGTCGAAGTACTGCGTCACCGTCAGCTGACCCGCCCGACCACAGGGACGTGTCAAGCAAATCCAAACCCAAGCCCGAAGCTGTGTAGGGATAGTCCTACAGACGGCGGTGTTTGGCTTTGGCAGTATCTTTGTTAACGGATGGGCTGGGGCTTGGGAAATGATTGCAACCCGTTGGTTTGGGGATGAAAAGACAGCCATCCGGCGCGAACTGATTAGTGTGATAGGCCGCAGCGGTGCTAGTGGTGTTAATGCGGCGTCAGTCTAAATAACGGTTAAGTTTCAATGGAGGGTTCCGTGCTAATAAAGTTTTTGGGAGAGAAAATCCACAATGGATTCTTGCTTTCAGAAGCGTTTGTCCATGAAGGAGATTTAATTGTCCTGACAGGGAAGAATGGCTCAGGGAAAACTCGTTTGATTGAAAGTATTCAAAATCAGATGTCTATCGTTGAGCTTGATGGGAAGAAATTGTCTAACCAAGAAATAATGGCTGTCGCTCAATCATCACTGAATCCAAACTTTGGAGGAGCGTACAGTGATGCTCACTACCAAACAAAGATCACATCATCTCTTCAATTATATGATCAAGTAAAGAAGACGTTTGATTCGCCTCTCGATATAAATGTGGCTGGGGGTATGGGTAGATTGCCGGAAGGATCTATACCTTACGAGTCGCTCTACAGACTGTGTGTGTCAATAGCTGGTTATTTAAATAAGCCCGCTAGTGAATTATCACACGAAGAAATAAAGATGTATTTTGAGGATCATGTTAATAGCGTTCTCGGGTTCCAAAACGTTTCAGGTATATGTAATAACTATATTAAGCGGAAAAAGCTGAATAGATTTAACAGATATTGTGCTGAGCACGAAGGAGATAATGTTATCTTTCTCTCTGAGGGTGAATTTTTTAGTAAGTTTGGTGACAAGCCGTGGCTATTATTGAATCAGATTGTTAAAGCTACATTCAATGGAAAGTTCTATTTTACTGAGCCTGATGAAACTTCAGAAAGTTATTCATACAATGCCGAGCTAATTCAAAAGGACACAGGTGGTAGTGTTGCTATCGGCGCTTTGTCCTCTGGAGAAAAAACTTTGCTTTGGTTGGCGCTGACTCTGTTCAATAGTCAGTATTACGATGAAACGATAGTGAAAACGCCAAAACTATTGCTTCTTGATGAGCCGGACGCCTTTCTGCACCCACAAATGGTCATTAAGATGTATCAAGCCCTGAGCGCCTTTGCAGTGAACTTTAAGGTTCAAATCTTAATAACAACACACTCTCCCACAACAGTGGCGTTGGCTCCTGACAATAGCACATATGTGGTGAGCGAAAACGCTATTGTTGCGGTAACAAAGGACGAAGGGGTGGCAGAGCTGTTAGATGGTGTTACACAAATATCAATTAGTCCAGATAACCGAAGGCAAGTATATGTGGAAAGTCAGTATGACGCCGATGTGTATCAAGCAATATTTTCTAAGTTAATACATCGTAGTGAGTTGCTTGATCCAAAGATATCGCTAAGTTTTATTAGTTCAGGTCCTAAGATGCCAAGTCAGCAGTTAAGGGATAAAGCTAAACAAATTTTAGGGGTAAGTGATGATGGGCTTCTAGATGAGTTCGTGGAGTCGGTAAATGGTATTGGTAACTGCGCTCAGGTTATTGGGCAAGTTGAGGCTCTAGAGCAAATCGGCAACAAAACTGTAAGAGGTGTTATTGATTGGGATCTTAAGAATAGTGCTCCCCATGGTGTTTTTGTACTTGCTGAAAAATATGCGTATTCGATAGAGAATATCGCTTTAGATCCCATTTGTATTCTTTTGTTGCTTCATACAGATAAACCGGAATTGTTCACCATAGAGGGGATTTGTGGACAAGATGTTCACTGGATGGACTGGCTTGATGATTGTTTGTTGCTACAAGAATCCGTTGATCGATTTATTAAGAAGGTTTTAGGTAGGGAAAACAACAAAGATGAAGAGGTTGAGTATATTTCAGGGCATACCCTGCTAACCGATAGAGAATATTTACATATGAAAGGACACGCATTGGAAAATTTAGTAAAGCAAAAATATAGTGCATTGAATGCATTTTCTCGGTCTGGAAAAGACGGCGAACTTAAGTATTCTGTAGTCAATAAGTCAATGATAAATATGACTAAAGGAAGATTTATCCCTAGCGTTTTTGAACAAGTATTAGCCATGGTGCAAAAATAGAATTCGACATTTGGCCGGCGGCACGGAAAGGGGGCAGGTTAATTTACGTCGATTCTTGGTGGGCGGATTGAACACAGAAGGCAGGGCCGACCGAGTGGTAAAATAAAAATAAATCTGTCCCGTTTTCCCGAAGCCATTCAGCTGACGCTCGTCCCTTGCGAGGCGGATGGCCGCGTTTGAGCGAGAAACATACATGGGAGGATGAAATGAAGGTCGTTGCTATCATCAAATATGTCTTCACTCTGGTAGGTGCGGGTATGTTAGTTGGCGTATTCCTTATTTATCAGAGTACAAGCGCATTCCTCGCTGAAGCCGTTAAGGCAGAAGGTACGGTGGTTGAACTTGTGCGGTCCCGATCTAGCGACTCGACCACCTACAAGCCTGTCGTCCATTTCATCAATCAGAGTGGTGATGAAATTGAGTTTATGTCTACTGCTGGCAGCAACCCGCCAAGTTTCTCGAAAGGCCAAAAAGTAGAAGTCTTATATCTTACGACAGAACCACAAAATGCAAAGATCAATGATTTCTTTTCCATTTGGGGCGGCCCTGTCATCCTTGGCGGATTGGGCAGTGTATTCTTTCTAATTGGCTCCGGCATCATCCTTGCTGGTTCACTGACAAGCCGTAAAAGCGAATATCTACGAAAGAATGGAGTGCCAATTGAGACCGAGTATCAAGGCGTTGAGGAGAATGCGGCATTCTCAGTCAACGGCAGTCATCCATTCAGGGTTTTGACTCAATGGCAGAACCCTTCAACATCAGAGTTGCACATATTTAAAAGTAACAACTTATGGTTTGATCCTTCGAGCTACATAGAAAGTAGGAAAATTACGGTCTTTATAGAGAGAAATAATCCGAACAAATACTTTGTTGACCTCTCGTTTATTCCTGGGCTTGCGGAATAGATGAGCGGAATGGGGCGGATTTATTGGATATTTGGGGGCGTGTGAAAAACTCTCGATGGCGAGCCGGGGCGAGTTGACTTTTATCTGGCCAAAGATATTGAACGAATCATGCGAATTATAATTCTTCTGTTTGCAGTAGTGCTCTCTGTTGCGTGCGCTTCAACGACGGATCCTGAGCTGCCCATAAAGTCGGGGATATACAGGTTCCAACACCGCGATGCGGAGTTTTTTGATAGTCCAGGATATCCTGTGACGGTTACAATACGTGGCAACAATATCGTTGTCACCTATGACGGACACAATGCGTGCCTAAGCGAAATGCGGGACTCGAACAATGTTCTCTATGACGAAACCTTGATGTGGCATCGAAAGACGGAACAATGGATTCTTGGGTTTGATGACGCGGATCGGGATGCTGAGGAAGTCGGTGGTTGCAGCACAGGCCCTGACATAATTGATTTTGAGAACAGAATAATATGGACTTGCGTGTGTGGGCCATGAGTCGGAGTATTTATAGGGAATACTACATTCCATCGTGTGATATTTCTGTTGATGATCCTAGGATACTATTTTTATCGACGTATCAAGACTCATATGAAGGTAATAGAAAAGAAGATACCCATGTTCGACCGCTCTTGAATGGCGGCAGGATTTATAGGTTTCGCATTAACAACGCTGAAGAAGGATTGGGTTATATTGATAACGTATTAGATATGCTGGGCTGAGTTTCGCGTTATGAATGTAAAATATGCGATGCGTAAATTTCTTTCGATGGCCGCTTTATTGGCTCCGCTTTGCGCATCAACAAAGGAGCCGACCACGGTCGTTGTATTCAGTGTTGCTGATATATCCATTAAACGTCTGACAACACAGGCCGATTTGTCGGAGTTTAATCGGCTATGGTCACAAAGGACTAAACAAGAACCGCTGCACGAAATCGACTGGCCGTACAGTCTTAAAATATCATCCGAAAACAAATCAACGCTTTGGCTTTACCACCCGTCGGGGTTGGCAACTGTCTTGTCTAAGGCGGTGATGCCAATATATAGGCTGGGTTCATCAGAGGATTTTAATAATTTGCTGGGTATTAATAGCTCGTCGCTCGATCTGGTCTGTGGTGATTGCGCGCCATGAGTTACGGATCGCATTTAACCAGGGGCTAACAACTGCGTTGAGTCCAATAGCTTACCCTGTCGCTTCGCTCCAGTTGCGATGCGGCATATATGGATCGTTAAGGTCAAAGACATGGGTGGCATTTTGTTAATACTTAGTAATCCGTTATCAGTCGCAATTCTTGTTGTCTCGGCGTTGCTACTGATTGCGCCCCTGGTTAGTCAAAGGGTCCGCGAATTCAGCAGGCAACGTCAACGGAAGCTGGAGGCTGCTCGGGAATGGAATAGCGAAGACGTTTTGAATGCTCATCTAATTGGAGCCCTGGTTGGCGGTCTCATTGGAGGGCTTCTGGGGTTGGCGGCGAGCGGCTTTGCCCTTAATTGGGGGCGGATAGCCACGGGCCTATTTATAGGTGTGTTCCTCGGCGAAATTGTTGGTCTTGGTGTGTCGGGTTCCAACCGAAGGCCCTAATAATCGATTTCACTCCAACCCGAAAAGGTTTTTTGTGGTCCCTTGAGTTTCGGAAGCCGCTATGCGGCGCATATCCAATTTTCGCTGATGTGTGGTTGTTAAGCGGCATATCGTGGTCGAAAACAACACAGAAATGCCGGCAATCGGTTGATGCTGAAGAGCGAGAACATGTCTACTCTCAAAGATACCCTCAAGAACAAGGGCGGATTGGCTCTGTTTGTCGCCGTTATGCTCGGCGTCGTCTTGTCATTCCTGCACGGTGAAGTGCAACTCCTTCTGCTGCCCCTAGGTGAATGGGCTCGTGTTGCCTTCATAGTCGACGCAAGGCAGCCATTCGTTGCAGAAATTCTTGTAAATGTACTTTTTCAGGCGCTGGCTTCTGGTCTTTCATCTGTCGTCATACTTTTGGTTCTGGCGAAACTCTTGGATGTAAGATCAATGAAATATCTTGTGGTTGTATTTCTCGTCAATCTGTTGATGGTGTTCTGGTGGGTGCCGCTTGGCCTGGTGTTTGGTTTCAAGCCGGAATTCTTGCCGGCTCTCCCTTTGATTCCATTTTCGGTTCTGGCGTCCGCGCTTGTCTATTTTTCTCTGGCGTACGCTTTAGTTCGGAAGCGTGTGTCTTTTTAGTGAAGCAACGAATGGCGTCAATTAATGAAATGTTCTAACCCGCAGACAAACCTGACGCGCCTGTCGGTGCGCCGGTTAGCAGTACATCGGGCAACAAGATGAAGATGCTTAAACCATATCGACTCCGAACCGCAGTCAGGCGCCACCTGCCGTGGTTCTTGATTGATCTTGGAATTGTCGCAAAAGGTAAAGACTGTGAGGCAGTGGGCGGCCATCATGAGTGGTACAGCCAAGACAATGAACATAGCGCCTGCTAGCACTGTATGGTTGTACGTGATGGTCAATTATGGAAATTGTGATGTCAAACCAGTGTTTTCAGCAGGCCGGCCGTTCACTGGATATTTGGGGTCAGATGAAAAACTCTCGATGGCGAGCTGGGGTGGGTTGACTTTTTTCTGGCCAAAGATATCGAACGAATCATGCGAATTACAATTCTTCTGTTTGTAGTAGTGCTCTCTGTTGCGTGCGCTTCAACGACGGATCCCGAGCTGCCAATAAAGTCGGGGATATACAAATTCCAACACCGCGATGCGGAGTTTTTTGATAGTCCCGGATATCCTGTGACGGTCACAATACGTGGCAACAATATCGTTGTCACCTATGACGGACACAATGCGTGCCTAAGCGAAATGCGGGACTCGAACAATGTTCTCTATGACGAAACCTTGATGTGGCATCGAAAGACGGAACAATGGATTCTTGGGTTTGATGACGCGGATCGGGATGCTGAGGAAGTCGGTGGTTGCAGCACAGGCCCTGACATAATTGATTTTGAGAACAGAATAATATGGACTTGCGTGTGCGGGCCATAAGTCGAGGGTTCGATGCGCGCCAGGAAATGGACTGTAACGGCTGTATATGAAAAGAGGGGAGGCGGCGCCCCTTGATTCTATGGTTCGCTGCTCATTAGGAGGTTCAGGAAGAGTCATGAAATTGGAAATTAGCAATGCCAGTGAAGTCATTGAGCCTTCAGTAGCACAGATCGCCGCTGCCTTGGCAAATCTTCCCGGTGGCGATGAGTCATTTGCCATCCTGGCAGTGGGTCCACAAACTTACGTGCAGGTGGCAGGATCGCCTGTTGAAGGTTTTACTCTTGAGTATCGCGACGGCAGCGAGGAGAAGCACTTTGAAGCCATCGGATCGCCCATCGATCTCGGCTTGGTTACAAGCGTCTTCCAGAAATACGCATCTGGCGATACCAGTTGGCAAAGCATCGTCTCTTGGCAGCCATGGACCGCTGGCTCCCTTGGCACCACGTCGCTTTCCCGAATGATTCTCTTCATTGTGGGAGCTGTGGTTTTGATCGGGGGGCTGTACTTGGTATTCACCTCCTGAATAGTCAGCAGAAAAGGGCCGGTACCCTTAGATTGGATTTAGGGGGACTGGCCTCTTTTATTTTGCAACCAAAAACTACGCTCATCCGTCGCTCCGCTGCCCGCTGCCCGCTGCCCGCTGCCCTCTGCCCGCTGCCGAGCTATGGGCAGAGTTGAGCCACACTCATAAAATGCAAAGACTATTCATCTTGACGTTCTGTCTGGCCTGCACGACCGTCGGTGTTGTTTGGGGCTTCAGTCGCTGGAAGCTACGCCGCAACGGGGTGCGGACCATGGGCACGGTCGTCGATATCTCAGTCAGTGGGATTACGACAGATAAAGCCTTTTATCCCGTTGTCGAGTTCAAGACTGATACTGGCAACAAAATCAGATTCCGTGGCTCCACTGGCAGCGGATACAGCCCGTCCTATCAGCAGGGCCAGCTCGTCAAGGTGATCTATTCGCGGCAGGAACCGTGGAATGCCAAGATCGACAACTTCGAGCAACTATGGCTAGGTCCCGTGAGCATCGGCTTGTTTGGGCTAATAGCCCTCGGCGCCTTCTTGTCATTCGGCTAAGCTCTAAATAGGTGTTCCGAAACAGTATCCATGCATAGGGCGCTCCATGGGCGCCGTGCTGCGGCGGGCACGGCCCGCCCTATCGAATACCCGGTATGAGGTGGATACCCATTCGGAACACTTATTTAGCGGCTGCTCACATGGTGAGAAGCTCGATGTTCACCCCTTATCCCGGCGGACTGGAGTTGAGCCGTTTTAGCGGGCATGGTCGACACGACCGCCCCGAACTGCCGTGGGGGTAATACATGGCACTGGTAGTTCTTCTGCGTGGTGTCAACGTCGGCGGTCACCGGACCTTTCGGCCCACGGTGCTGGCCGGGCAGCTTCGGCATCTGGATGCCGTGAATATCGGCGCCGCAGGTACCTTCGTTATCCGGAAGCCCATCACCCAGTCACGCCTGCGGGCGGAGGTGGCCCAGCGGCTTCCCTTTGATGCCGAGATCGTGATCTTCAAAGGGCGGGAGCTTTCCGAGCTGCTGGCCCATGACTATTTTGCGGGTGAGCCTGCACGGTCCGACATCGTGCGGTTCGTTAGCGTTCTGTCCGGGCGGCCGCGCCTGAAGCCCTCACTCCCCATGAGTTTTCCAGCAGAGGGCAGGTGGATGATGAAGGTGCTCGCGCGGGAGGGACGGTTTGCGGTGGGGATGTACCGGCGCAGGATGGAGGCCGTCCGCCAGTTCGGGATGCTGGACAAGCTGTTCGGCGTGCCGGTTACGACGCGCAACTGGAATACCATTGTTGCGATTGCGAAGGTGTTGGGTGATGGGGGTGGCCGGAGCTGATGATGGGTTTCGCTGTGCTCTACCCATCCTGCATCCGGTGTGTTCTGTAGGAGCGAATGGTATTCGCGAGCGTCTGTGCCTGTTCCGGCGTTCTATCGCGGATACGATCCGCTCCTACATCCGGTGTGTTCTGTAGGAACGAATGGTATTCGCGAGCGTCTGTGTCTGTCCGGCGTTCTATCGCGGATACGATCCGCTCCTACATCCGGTGCGTTCTGTCGGGGCGAATGGTATTCGCGAGCGTCTGTGCGTGTTCCGGCGTTCTATCGCGGATGCGATCCGCTCCTACAAGGGCGTAGGGTGGGTGGAGCAGGACGGACCCCATTGTTCGGTGTTTTCTCCAGGGTGAATGGACACGCGAGCGTCTGTGCCGTACCGGCAGCTAGTCGCGGATACGAACCTTTCCTGCCGATGCGGCCCTTGTGGAGACTCTACCCTCGCGACCATCGGCTATGCTGCCCTTATGTACCGCTTCCGGAGACATGATGCTATGGGGCATGCCGTCCTGGCCGCCGTCGGTGCCTATGTCGCGTTGGTGTTGTTCCTGTATGTCGCGCAGGGCAGTCTGCTTTATCTGCCCGGTATTCCGTCGCGGGAGCTTACGGCCGACCCGCGGGACATCGGCCTGGACTACGAAGATGTGCACCTGCAAGCTGCGGACGGCGTGGGGCTGCACGGCTGGTATGTTCCGGCCGGGGATGCGCGGGGGACGCTGCTGTTCTTTCACGGCAACGCCGGCAATATTTCGCACCGGCTGGATTCGCTGCGCATCTTTCACCGCCTCGGGCTCAATGTTCTGATCTTCGATTACCGCGGTTATGGCCGCAGCGAGGGTAAGCCGAGCGAGGAGGGGACGCAGCAGGATGCGCTGGCCGCCTGGAACCATCTCGTTACGGTGCGCGGCGAGGCGCCGGAGCGCGTGATATTGTTCGGCCGCTCCCTGGGGGCGGCGCTGGCGGCCTGGCTGGCAGCGCGGGAGCGTCCGGGGGCTCTGATTCTGGAGTCGGCCTTTGTCTCGGTACCGGAGCTGGCGGGAGATTTGTACTGGTGGCTGCCGGCCCGGCGGCTGTCCCGCTTGCGCTACGACACACGGGACTATCTGGCCGGGGTGCAGTGCCCGGTGCTGGTGGTGCACAGCCCGGACGATGAAATCATTCCCTACCGTCATGGCCGTGCGCTGTACGAGGCGGCGCGGCCGCCCAAAGTGTTCCTGCAACTGCGCGGTGATCACAATATGGGGTTTCTTCTGAGCGGTGCGGAGTACGTGCGGGGTGTCGATGACTTTCTCTCAGCGTATCTGGCCGGCCGTGCGGCGGCATCCCGCTAGCGTCCTGCTGGCGCTGCTGACCGTTGCGATTGCGGCGGTGGTGGTGCTCCTGCCTTCCTTTGCCCAGCCGCTGGAATATCACCGCTACGCCGATGACCGTGCCTGGCTGGGTGTGCCCAACGCTCTCAATGTGGTGTCCAATGCGCCGTTTCTGCTGGTGGCCGTGCTGGGGCTGCGGACGTTGCGGCGGATCGGGGACGGCGCGCTTGGTGCGTCGTTCCAGCTTGCGCCCTATGTGCTGTTGTTCCTGGCGCTGGCGGCAACCAGCCTGGGTTCGGCCTACTATCATCTCGCGCCGGACAATATGCGGCTGGTGTGGGACCGGCTGCCGATAAGCGTGTCCCTGGCCGCCTTTGTTGCAATCGTTATCGCCGGGCGTTGGGGTGCGCAGGCGGGGCGGTGGGCGTTGGCACCGCTGACGGCGGTGGGCGTAGGGACGGTCGTGTGGTGGTACGGCGGCCTGGTGTTTGGCGGGGAAAATGTTCTGCCGTATTTTGCCTTTCAGGCCTGGGCGTTTCTGGTTGTGCTGCTGATGCTGGCGGTGCCGCCGGGACTGGGGCGGCGGGGTTACCGGCTGCAAGCGGCATTGGCGCTTTACGGCGCCGCCTTGTGTGCCGAGCTGTTCGACCGCGCGATCTTTACCGTGGGGCAGGCGGTGAGCGGGCATACGCTCAAACACCTGCTGGCGGCGCTGGCCGTATACCAGGTGGTGCGGATGCTGCGGGTGGGGGCGGTAGAGGCGGAGTGATGGGTTTCGCTTCGCTCTACCTATCCTACGTGAGCGCGGCGGGTTGCGGTGTTGACGTGGGGTGTGGCGTAGGATGGGTAGAGCAGGCGAAACCCATCGATCAGGTCGCGGCAGATCAGGATTCTGTCGGGAGTATGTTTACCAGGGTATCTCCGAACCGTCGAAGCGGAAGAAGCGGCCGGTGTGTTCGAGGCGGAAGCCGTCGGCTCTGCGGCGCATGCCGTGCACGCTTTCTTCGGCGTTGTAGGGAGCGTCGGGTCCGCCCATGCGGGTCTTTACCCATCCGGGGTGCAAGAGCAGCACGCCGATGCCGCGCGGTTTCAGTTCCAGGGAGATGCCTTTCATGGCGGCGTTGAGGGCGGCCTTGCTGGAGCGGTAGGCGTAGCTGCGGCCGCTGCCGATCTCGGCGATGGAGCCCATGTGCGAGGTGATGGCCAGCACCAGTTTGTGTTCGCTGCGCGCCAGCTGTTCCGTCATGGCCTCGGTGACGCGTACCGCGCCGAGGGTGTTGACGCGGAAGGTTTCCTCCCAGGCGCCGTATTCGATGCTGCCCAGGGGATCTTTGTCCCAGCGTTCGAAATAGACGCCGGCGTTGTTGATGAGCCAGTCGATGGCGCCGCCGTGGAGTTCGCGGGAGAGGGTTGCGATGTCGTCGCCGCTGGTGACGTCGAGCCGGTGCACGCTGAGCCTGGGGTAGGCGGCGGCCAGGCGGTGCAGGTCGTCGGCCTCGTCCGGATGGCGGCAGGTGGCGTGGACCTGCCAGCCGGCGGCGGCAAGCTGGTGGGTCCACTCCAGGCCGAGGCCGCGGTTGCTGCCGGTGATGAGGGCGGTGGGCATGGTCGGTTTCCCTGTGGCGTGGAGTTCTTAAAAACATAGCAGGGTGCACGTGACAGACGGTGTTTTCAGTGCACAATTAGGCTATCGACCATCTGCCGAGACTGACATGCCGATATCCCGTTTCTGCTTCATGCTTTTTCTGCTCTCCCTTCTGTCCGCCGCGCAGGCGGAGGAGTTGCATATCGCCCTCTACGCCCAGCGTGACGAGGCCACGCTGCGCAGCGGCGGCGCGGATGTGGAGACCGACACCGGCCGCCTGGGCGTCACGCTCACCGGCATCTACAGCCCCCACGTGGATGCCAATCTGGACGTGGCGCACGTGAATCTCACGCAGACCGGCAACCCCGCCACCCAGGGCATGACGCTGGGTGGCGAGTACGTGGGCGTGGGGTTACGGCTGTGGCCGCTGCGCAGCCGGCATCTCGATGCCTGGGTGCGGGGCGACTATGGCTACCAGACCGTTACCGGCAGCAACGCCGGGCAGGAAACGGAGATCAACTGGTACGACAGCGGATTGTCCGCCGGATTGGTGGCGCATTTCGGCAAGGTGGATTTCCACGCCGGCGCGCGCCAGGGCAGCCTGAGCGGCGATGAGGTGGCGAGCGGCACGCTCACCTATACGCGGGATATCGAACTGAAGGACAGGACCACCACCTGGGTGGGCATGGACCTGCATGTGGATGCCGGCGGGACCATCGGCTTCGTCTACGCAAGCGGCGGCCACCGCGGCCTGTCATTGCGTTTTGGACGCAGATTCTGAACTGGGAGAGGCTGGAGTCTTCTCTAAAGCAGTAAACCTCACAAGATAACCACGGGGAACACGGGGAGTCACAGGGACAACCCGTCGTTTTTCCTCTTGGCCCCGTGTTCACCTACGGTTAACTATTTGCGCTTTGGATTACTGGAAGCTATCTCAAAATTCGGAAAAAGAAAGCAGCAAACCACGGGGTGCACGGGGATACCGGGAGAAGACCGTGTTTTGCCTTTATTACCCGTGTGTTCCCCGTGTCCCCCGTGGTTAAATCTTTGCGCCTTTGATTTTTGAGATAGGTTCCAGGATGGGTTTTTCTGTCGCGTATCCTCAGACGCCCACGCTGGGCAGGTAGCTGTCCAGCAGTTGCAGGTAGTTGGCGCGGGCATAGGCCGAGGCCGACGCCTCGCCGGCATGGCGCTGGCTCAACACTCCCTTGAGCTGTTCCACGGATTCATACGGGCTGTCGTCCAGCCAGTCCTTCATGCCATGAAGAATGTGCGCCAGGCGCTTTGGGCCGTGCAGCAGCAGCGTGCTGCACAGATGCACCACGTCGGCCCCGGCCAGCAGCATCTTCAGCGCGTCGCTGTGGGTGTGTACGCCGCCGGTGGCGGCGAGGGTGAGCTTGACCCGGCCGAAGAGGATAGCGATCCAGCGCATGGTGAGCAGGGATTCGGCGGAGTTGGACAGGTGCAGCTGGGGCGCGACGCGCAGGCTGTCGAGATCGATGTCGGGCTGGTAGAAACGGTTGAACATGCTGACACCGGCGGCGCCGGCCTGTTCCAGACGGCCGACCATGTTGGCCACGGAGCTGAACTGCGGCGACAGCTTCATGGCGATGGGCAGGGTGACGTGCTGGCGCAGCTCCTTGAGCAGGTCGACGTAGCGCTGTTCCACCTCGGCGCCGCTGACGTTCACGTCCCCGGCGATGTAGTACACGTTCAGTTCCAGGGCATCGGCACCGGCCTGTTGCAGCGCCTTGCCATGTTCGATCCAGCCGCCCGGCGTTACGCCGTTGAGGCTGGCGATGACGGGAATCTCCAGTGTCTGCTTCAGGCGTTGCAGCTGTTCCAGGTAGCGATCCTGCTTGGACGGCATGTCGCCGTGTACGGGCAGGAAGCTGGTGGCCTCGGCGTGGCCGAGGGATTGGTTGTGCAGATAGGAGTCCATCACGTCGTGGTCGTGCTGGAGCTCTTCCTCGAACAGCGAATACATGACCAGTGCGGCGGCGCCGGCATCTTCCAGGCGCTTGGCAGCGTCGAGGCTGCGCGACAGCGGCGAGGCGGAAGGTACCAGCGGATTCTTCAGTTCCAGTCCGAGATAACGGGTGCGCAGGTCCATGATCACTCCTTCGCTTTGACGGGCTTGACCTCATCGGGCTTGGCATAACTCAGTTCGGCCAGCTGACGGTAGTGCTGGAAGTTGCTGAGGGCGTGTTTTTGCGCCTGACCGAGGAATTTCTCCGCCGCTTCCGGGTGGCTGCGCCACAACATGTTGAAGCGGGTTTCCTGGCTGACGAATTCCCGGTAGGCGATGGACGGTTCCTTGGAGTCCAGTTGCAGCGGATTTTCCTGTTGTTCGGCACGGCGCGGATCATAGCGGAACAGTGGCCAGTGGCCGCTGCGCACCGCGCGATCCTGCATGGCGTGGTTGTTGATCATGTCGGTGCCCCAGGCGGTGCACGGGCTGTAGGCGATGATGATCGATACGCCGGGCCAGGACTCCGCCTCCATGAATGCCTTGAGGGTCTGCACGTCCTTGGCGCCGTAGGCCACCTGGGCGACGTAGACGTTGCCATAGGCCATGGCGATCATCGCCAGATCCTTTTTCGGCGTCGGCTTGCCGCCGGCGGAGAACTTGGCCACGGCGCCGCGCGGCGTGGCCTTGGAGGTCTGGCCGCCGGTGTTGGAGTAGACCTCGGTGTCCAGCACCAGGATGTTGACGTTGCGGCCGGAGGCCAGCACGTGGTCGAGGCCGCCGAAGCCGATGTCGTAGGCCCAGCCGTCGCCGCCGACGATCCACACGCTCTTCTGTACCAGGCTGTCGGCCAGGGCCTCCAGCTGGCGCGCCTCGGGGCGATCGATCTTCGGCAGCCGCTCGCGCAGGGCAGCGACGCGCTCGCGCTGCTCGTGGATGCCGGCTTCATCTTCCTGCACGGCGCCGAGCAGCGCAGCCACCAGGTCTTCGCCGATGTGCGAGGCCAGGGCCTTGAGCAGCTCGGCGGCGTACTCCTGCTGTTTGTCGATGGCGACGCGCAGGCCCAGGCCGAATTCCGCATTGTCCTCGAACAGGGAGTTGTTCCAGGCCGGGCCGCGGCCGTTGGCGTCCTGCGCCCACGGCGTGGTGGGCAGGTTGCCGCCGTAGATGGACGAGCAGCCGGTGGCGTTGGCGATGAGCATGCGGTCGCCGAACAGCTGTGAGGCGAGGCGCAGGTAGGGCGTTTCGCCGCAGCCGGAACAGGCGCTGGAGAACTCGAACAGCGGCTGCAGCAGCATGGCGCTCTTCATCACCGTGTTGCGCACCTCGCGCCGGTCGAACTCGGGCAGGGTGAGGAAGTAGTCGAAGTTGGCGCGTTCCTGTTCGCGCAGCGGCACCTGCGGCGCCATGTTGAGGGCACGGCGGCCCGGATTGTCCTTGTCCTTCACCGGGCAGATATCTACGCACAGGCCACAGCCGGTGCAGTCTTCCGCCGCCACCTGGTAGACGATGTGCGCGCCTTCGGGGAACTCCTTGCCCTTGACGGCCATGTGCTTGAACGTCGGCGGCGCGTTGCCTGCCTGGGCCGGATCGAACAGCTTGCTGCGGATTGCGGTGTGCGGACAGACGAAGGGGCACTTGCCGCAGGCGATGCACAGGTTCTCGTCCCACACCGGGATCTCCAGTGCGATGTTGCGCTTCTCCCAGCGGGTGGTGCCCGTGGGCCAGGTGCCGTCGGCGGGAATGGCGCTGACCGGCAGAACGTCGCCGTGTCCGGCCATCATAACGGCGGTGATGTCCTGCACGAACTGGGGCGCATTGGCGGCCACCACCGGCGGCCGTTCGAACAGCGAGGTAACCTTGCCCGGCACGGCCACCTCATGCAGGTTCGCCAGCGCGGCGTCGATGGCGCGGAAGTTGAGTTCGACGATCTTTGCGCCTTTCTTGCCGTAGGTCTTTTCCGCCGCCTTCTTGATGGCGGCGATGGCCTCATCGCGCGGCAGCAGGCCGGAGATGGCAAAGTGGCAGGTCTGCATGATGGTGTTGATGCGGCGCTGCATGCCCGACTCCTGCGCCACCTTGTAGGCGTCGATGACGAAGAAGCGGATGTTCTTGTCGATGATCTGCTGCTGCATGCGGCGCGGCAGCGTATTCCACACCTCGTCCGGCCCGGCGCCGCTGTTGAGCAGGAACACCGCGCCCGGCGCGGCCTTGTCCAGCATGTCGTAGCGCTCCAGGAACACGGTCTGGTGGCAGCCGATGAACTGCGCCTCGTTGTCGCCGATGAGATAGCTGGAGCGGATCGACTGCCTGCCGAAGCGCAGGTGGGAGACGGTGACGGCGCCGGCCTTCTTCGAGTCGTAGACGAAGTAGCCCTGGGCGTACATGTCGGTGCTCTCGCCGATGATCTTGATGGTGTTCTTGTTGGCGCTGACGGTGCCGTCGGAACCGAGGCCGTAGAACATCGCGCAGTTGGTGTCGAGTGTGGCGTCGGCGCGGAATTTCGGGTCCCATTCCAGGCTGGTGTGGGTGAGGTCATCATGGATGCCGATGGTGAAGCCGTTCTTGGGTTGCTCCCGCGTCAGTTCGTCGTACACCGCCTTGATCATGCCCGGCGTGAATTCCTTGGACGACAGGCCGTAGCGTCCGCCGATGATGCGCGGCAGCTGGGCAAAGTGCGACTGCCCGGCGGCATAGGATTGCGCCACGGCGGTGAGCACGTCCTTGTACAACGGCTCGCCGTCGGCGCCCGGCTCCTTGGTGCGATCCAGTACGGCGATGCGGCGCACGCTGGCGGGCAGGGCGGCAAGCAGGGCGGTGGGATCGAACGGGCGGTACAGCCGCACCTTGAGCAGGCCGACCTTCTCGCCGCGCGCCGCCAGATGCTCCACGGTTTCGTGAGCTGCCTCCGCACCCGACCCCATCAATACGATGACCCGCTCGGCGTCGGCGGCGCCGACGTAGTCGAACAGGTGATAGTGCCGTCCGGTCAGTTCGGCGAAGCGGTTCATCACCGATTGCACGACGACGGGCATCTGCTGATACCAGCCGTTGACGCTCTCGCGGCCCTGGAAATACACGTCGGGATTCTGCGAGCTGCCGCGCAGCACCGGGTGTTCGGGATTGAGGGCGCGGGCGCGGTGCGCCTGCACCAATTCGTCGCTGATCATGGCGCGCACCACGGCGCGGTCCAGGGACTCGATCTTGGCCACCTCGTGCGAGGTGCGGAAGCCGTCGAAGAAATGCAGGATCGGCACCCTGGATTCCAGCGTTGCGGCCTGGGCGATGAGCGCCATGTCCATCACTTCCTGTACCGAGTTGGCGCACAGCATGGCGAAACCGGTGCCGCGTGTGGCCATGACGTCGGAATGGTCGCAGAAGATGGACAACGCCTGCGCCGCCAGCGAGCGCGCCGCCACGTGCAGCACCATCGGCGTCAGCTCGCCGGCGATTTTGTACATGTTGGGAATCATCAACAGCAGGCCCTGGGAGGCGGTGAAGGTGGTGCACAGGGCACCCGCCTGCAAGGCGCCGTGCAACGCGCCCGCGGCGCCGCCCTCGCTCTGCATCTCGACCACGGTGGGTACCGTGCCCCAGAGGTTCTTGCGCCCCTGCGCCGACCACTCGTCGGCATGCTCGCCCATGGGCGAGGCGGGGGTGATGGGATAGATGGCGATGACTTCGTTGGTGAGGTGGGCGATAGTGGCGGCGGCTTCGTTGCCGTCGATGGTGACCATACGGTGCATCGTGTCCTCCCGTTGTTGTGCGGGGCCTTGTTCCCGGCCCTGCGAGCAAGCATAGCCTAATTTTGTTGTATGAAAGGCGGCGCGGTATAAGCCCCTCTCCCTCAGGGATAGGGGGTGGGGAGATGGGATAAATTCAACTCCTGATGGATTCGTTCAAGCACTGTCCGGGTATCAGTCAATATTTCATGGTTCCAGAAACGGAGTACCCGGTAGCCCATGCCTTTGAGGCAGGCCGTTCTTTTTTCGTCTTCTTCTGCCCGGAGTCCATGCTGACCACCATCGGCCTCGACAATCAGCCTGGCCTCGATGCAGACGAAGTCGACGATATAGGGCTCTATTACGAGTTGGCGTTTGAATTTATGCCCACCCATACGATGAGCCCTTAGATGCTGCCAGAGTACACGTTCGGCATCGGTCATGTGCTGGCGCATTGAGCGGGCGAGCTGTTTCATTTGATCCCCTCTCCCTGGCCCTGGGCTGCATGCTCCCTGCGCAGCCAACCGGCTACATCCATGTAGCCGTCTCCCTGAGGGAGAGGGGATGGCGGTCCAAATGCTTTCCAGATGTCTTGTAGTTCGGGAGCTTGAGTGCGCCATTGCCTTACGTAGCAAGCTCAATGCACCCCCATCAGCACCTTGATGTGCGCCGCGGCGCTGCGGCCGAGGGCGTTCATGACGTAGCCGCCCTCCAGGGTGGAAACCACGCGGTTGCCGCAATGGACGGCGGCGGCTTCCATGATGCGCTCGGTGACCCAGGCGTAGTCGGTGTCGAGCAGGTTGAGGCCGGACATGTCGTCCTCGAAATGGGCGTCGAAGCCGGCGGAGATCAGGATCAGCTGGGGCTTGAAGCGGTCCAGGGCCGGCAGCCATTGCTCGCTCACGGCCTGCTGGAACTCCTCGCTGTAGGCGCCGTTGCGCAGCTTGCTGTGGACCAGGTTGGGACGATCCTCGGCCAGCGGCGTGGCGGGGTAGAAGGGGTGCTGGAAACTGGAGCAGAACAGGATGCGCGGCTCGTCGCGAAAGATGTCCTCGGTGCCGTTGCCGTGGTGGGCGTCGAAGTCGAGGATGGCAATGCGTTCCAGGCCGTGCCGGCGCATCGCGTGGGCGGCGCCGACGGCTATATTGTTGAAGAAGCAGAAACCCATGGCGCGGCGGCGCTCGGCATGGTGGCCGGGCGGACGCACGGCGCAGAAGGCGGTTTCCATTTCGCCGCTCATCACCAGATCGACGCCGAGGGTGACGGCGCCGGCGGCGTGCAGGGCGGCCTCCAGGGTATGGGGCGCAAGCCAGGTGTCGGAATCCAGCATCACCGGCGCCTGCCCCTGCTGCGGCGCGCGGGCGAACAGATCGTCCACATAGGCGGCGTCATGTACCTGCAACAATTGTTCGCGTTCGGCACGCGGCGCGTCGTAGTGGCGCAGCAGCGGCATCAGCTGCGACGCCACCAGCCGATCCTCGATGGCGTGCAGGCGTTCGGGGCTCTCCGGGTGGAACTGGCCCATGTCGTGTAACAGACAGTCGCGGTGGGAAATATAGGCTGTGCGCATGGGGTCCGCCGGGCAGGGATATTCGGTTCAAGGTATCACCGGTACCGGCATCTGGCTACAGGCAGAGAGAAACCTGTTTTCGTGTGCGGGTAAGGCAGATTTGTTGCGATCAAGTATGTTTAAATGTGCGCTGACTCGATCAATGGAGACGTGCCGGGGACTGTCATGGGACAACACTATCTGAAGCGGCTGTTCGAACCCAAATCCGTGGTTATTTTCGGCGCCAGCGATCGCCCCGATGCGGTGGGTGCGCTGGTGTTCAAGAACATGCTGGAGGGCGGTTTCAAGGGCGACGTCTATCCCATCAATCCCAAGCGCGACACGGTGCAGGGGCAAAAGGCGTATCCGTCGCTGGAGGCCCTGGGCAAGACCATCGACCTTGCCGTCATCACCACTCCCGCGCATACCATACCCGCCATCATCGAGGATTGCGGCCAGCACGGCGTCAAGGCGGCGGTGATCATCTCCGCCGGCTTCCGCGAAGTGGGGCCGCAGGGCATGAAGCTGGAGAAGGCGGTGCTGGAGAACGCGCGCCGCTACGGCATCCGTTTCATCGGTCCCAACTGCCTCGGCATCATGCGGCCGGACATCGGCCTCGACGTCACCTTCAACAAGGGCGGCGCCCGGCCCGGCAACGTGGCCCTGGTGTCGCAGTCCGGCGCCATCTGCACCGCCATCCTCGATTGGGCAGCGCCCAACGGCATCGGCTTCTCGGCCGTGGTGTCCACCGGCATCTCCGCCGATCTCGATTTCGGCGACGTGCTCGACTACCTGGTCAACGATCCCAAGACCGACAGCATCCTGCTGTACATCGAAGGCATCCACAATTCGCGCACCTTCATGAGTGCGGTGCGTGCCGCCTCCCGCGTCAAGCCGGTGCTGGCGCTCAAGGTGGGCCGCCACAGCAGCGGTTCCAAGGCGGCCATGTCCCATACCGGCGCCCTGGCCGGTGCCGACGACGTGTTCGACTCGGCGCTGCGCCGCGCCGGCGCGGTGCGCGGCATGCGCATCGGCCATCTGTTCTCCAACGCCAGCACCCTCGACGCCGGTTTCCGCGCCAAGGGCGAACGCCTGTGCATTCTCACCAACGGCGGCGGTCCGGGCGTGATGGCCTCCGACCGCGCCGCCGACCTGGGCATCCCCCTGGCCGAGCTGTCGGAGATGGCACTGGCCCGTCTCAACGAGGCGCTGCCGGCCACCTGGTCGCACGGCAATCCGGTGGACGTCATCGGTGACGCCACGGCGGAACGCTATGCCGCCGCCGTGGATGCCTGCCTGGCAGACCCCGGCGTCGACGGCATGCTGGTGATCCTGACGCCGCAGGCCATGACCGCACCCAATGAAGTAGCCGAGGCGGTGGGCGCCATTGCCCGCAAGCACAGCAAGCCGGTGCTCTGCTCCTGGATGGGCCAGACCCAGGTGGCCGAAGGCCGCGCCACCCTGGTGCAGGCCGGTCTGCCCATCTTCCATACGCCGGAAGCCGCGGTGGAGGCCTTCGCGTCGCTGACGGCCTATTACCGCAACCAGCAGTTGCTGTTGCAGGCGCCGGGCCCCATCTGGCAGAGCGTTCCGCCCGACGTGGAGGGCGCGCGCCTGATCATTGAGGGTGCGCTGGCGGAAGGGCGCAAGGTGCTGTCGGAGAGCGAGTCCAAGGCGATCCTCGGCTGCTTCCACATCCCGTCGGCCCGTGCCGTGGTGGTACGTTCGCCCAACGAGGCCCTGGTGCAGGCGGCCTCCATGGGCCTGCCGGTGGCCATGAAGATCAATTCGCCGGACATCACCCACAAGTCCGATGCCGGCGGCGTGCGCCTCGGCATCAATACCGCACAGGGCGTGCGCAGCGCCTACAACGACATCATCGCCGCCGTACGCCGCAACCGGCCCGAGGCGCGCATCGACGGTATTACCGTCGAACCCATGCTGCAGCGGCCCAACGGCCGCGAGCTGCTGGTGGGCATATCTACAGATGCGGTGTTCGGCCCGGTGATTACCTTCGGTGCGGGCGGCATCACTGTGGAGGTGATGGGCGACCGCGCGGTGATGCTGCCGCCGCTCAACCGCTTCCTGGCGCGCGACCTGATCCAGCGCACCAAGGTGGCGAAGATGCTGGGCGCTTTCCGCCACATGCCCGAGGCCGACATGCTGGCCCTGGAGAACGTGCTGCTGCGCGTATCGGAAATCGCCTGTGAGCTGCCCTGGGTCCGGGAACTGGACATCAACCCGCTCATCGTCGACGAGACCGGCGCCATCGCGGTGGATGCGCGCGTGGTGGTGGATTACCACTCCACCACCCACGAGCGTTACAGCCACATGGCGATCTATCCCTATCCCAACCAACTGGTCAGCCGCTGGCAGCTGCCCGACGGTACCGACCTGGTGATCCGTCCGATCAGGCCGGAGGACGCGGAGATCGAACAGGAGTTCGTGCGCAACCTGTCCGGCCAGACCAAGTACTTCCGCTTCATGCAGAGCCTGGACGAGCTGACCCCGGCGATGCTGGCGCGCTTCACGCAAATCGATTACGACCGCGAGATGGCGTTCATCGCCGTCATCGAGAAGGAAGGCGGGGAGGAGGAGATCGGCGTGTCCCGCTACGTCACCAATCCCGATCGCACCACCTGCGAGTTCGCCGTGGTGGTGGCCGACGCCTGGCAGCGCCGCGGCATCGCCCACCGGTTGATGGACGCGCTGATCGAGACCGCGCGCCTGCGCGGCCTGCGCCTGATGGAGGGCGAGGTGATGGCGAGCAACCACGACATGCTTTCCTTCGTGCGCGCCCTGGGCTTCTCCGTCAGCACCAGCGTGGAAGACCCGGCCATCAAGTACGTATGCAAGGAGCTTTGAGCGCCGGACACCGGAGTCATGCGGCAAGTCCCGCCGGCGTTCAGGCAGGTAGGATGGGTAGAGCGGAGCGAAACCCATCGCTCCCGGGGCATGCCCATGATGGGTTTCGCGTTGCTCTACCCATCCTAGGTAATCTATATGCCGCTTTATAACTGAATGAACCTCGTCTTCTATTTTCTCGTCGCGGCCGCCTTCGCCACCGCCGCCTGGCACCAGCTGCGCTGGACGGGCGAGGGCGCGGCGCCCATGGATGCCCTGTCCACCGCGATGGTGGAATCGGCGGCGGGCTCGGTGGAACTGGCCCTGGGCCTGGTGGGCGTGATGACGCTGTTTCTCGGCCTGATGAAGGTGGCCGAGGCGGGCGGACTGCTGACCATCATCGCCCGCCTGATCAGGCCGCTGATGGTGCGGCTGTTTCCTTCGGTGCCGCCGGACCATCCGGCCATGGGGGCGATGATCCTCAACCTCTCGGCCAACGCCCTCGGCCTGGGCAATGCCGCCACGCCCTTCGGCATCCGCGCCATGCAGGAGCTGGAGCGCCTCAACACCCGGCCCGGTACGGCCACCGACGCGATGGTGCTGTTTCTCGCCATCAACACCTCCAGCGTGACCCTGCTGCCCACCGGCGTCATCGCCCTGCGCGCGGCGGCGGGCTCGGCCGATCCCGCCGGCATCCTGCCCACCACGCTGTTCGCCACCTTTTGCGCCACCGCCGCGGCCATCATCGCCGCCTTCGCCTATCGGCGTTTCTTTCCGCTGGACGATGTCCCCGCTGCGGTGCAGGCAGATGTGCCCGTGGACGACGGCTTGCTGCCGGCCGAGGCCGCACAGGCCTATCCGCTGTGGGTTTCGCAACTGAGCCTGGGGATACTGCTGGCGCTGATACCGCTCAGCGTGCTGTACGGTCGCGCCATCGCGCCATGGATCCTGCCCGGGCTGATGCTGGGCTTTCTTACCTTCGGCCTGCTGCGGCGGGTGGCGATCTACGAGGTCTTCGTGGAGGGGGCGAAGGAGGGATTCCAGGTGGCGATCCGCATCATTCCCTACCTGGTGGCGATCCTGGTGGCGGTGGCGATGCTGCGCGTCAGCGGCGCGCTGGAGGCAGTGATCACTCTGCTGGCGCCGTGGACCGGCGCCGTCGGCCTTCCGGCGGAGGCGCTGCCCATGGCATTGCTGCGGCCTTTGTCCGGTTCCGGCGCCTATGGCGTGCTGGCCTCCATCATCAATGATCCGGCCATCGGTCCCGACAGCTATACCGGCTACCTGGTGAGCACCCTGCAAGGCTCCACCGAAACCACCTTCTACGTGCTGGCGGTGTATTTCGGCGCGGTGCAGATCAAGCGCATGCGCCACGCCCTGCTGGCTGCGCTCAGCGCCGATGTGGTCGCCGTGTTCGCCGCGGTTTTTGCCTGCACCTATTTCCTGTCCTAGCGTCCCGCCTGCACTATACTTTTAATACCAGAGCAATCCAGTCAATAAATACGAAGCGGAACCCACCCGTGCTGTGTAGGGGACAGGGGGACGGTTCGTTGTTGCCATTCTGAGCATCTGGTTACAGGAGGTGCATCATGGGCCACGTCGACATCAACAAATTCATACACCGCGGCGGCGACGTCAGCCGCGATCCCGAAGGGCATATGCTCGGCCTGCCGGCCTGGGACGAGGAGATAGCGGAAGAACTGGCACGGAAGGAGGGCATCAATCTCACACCGGCGCACTGGGATGTGGTGCGTTTCGTGCGCGAGCATTTCCGCCGTCACGGCCGGGCGGACAGCGGCAGGGTGTTGTCGGAAGCGCTGGACATGGCGTTTCACGACCACGGCGGACGCCGCTGGCTGTATACGCTGTTCCCGCACGGCCCGGTGGCGCAGGCCTCGCGCATTGCAGGGTTGCCGTTGCCGCCGTACACCACGGACGCATCCTTCGGCAGCGCGGAGTAACTGGAAGCCGTCTCAAAATTCGGAAGAGGAAAACGGCATACCACGGGGTATAAGGAAAACCGCGGGTCATCCCTGAGATCCCCGTGTTCCCCGTGGTTAACTTCTTGCGTTTTGGACGGCTTTTCTGCGGCTTGTGGCGTGTAAGGTGCCGCTCTGAATCAGATCAACGCCGCAATTTCCCCTTCATCCATGTGCAACACGTCCTGCTCCAGCATTTCGATGGCTGCGAGCAGGGTCTTGGACATTTCAATCAGGCTGTTGAGCAGCGCGTTGAGCTGTTCCTTGCGGTCGTCGCGCTTCTTGCTCGCGCCGATGAGTTTCTGGAAAAAGCCTGTTTCCTCCACTTCGAACAGCAGTTTGAAAATCTGCATGTAGATGCCGTGCAGGGCTTCATGGGGCGTTTCGATGGCGTGGTAGGCGGGGAGGGATGAGAGGCGCTGGCCGGGTCCGTAATACCATTTGCCGAAGGTGCAGTCGGTATGGATGACCGGAACCTGATCGTCGCTGACCGGGAGCCCGGCGACCAGGGCCTGGGCATAGGAACGCCATTTGATGTGGGCGGATTTGGCGGCGCGCAGGTGGGAAATAAGCTGTTTTTTGTCCATGGTAATCGTCCGTGAGCGAATAATTGGCATGCTCCCGCCAGGCCTATTAGCTTAATGAACCTGTCAGGAATAGGGAGAATACCTATGAGCGCAGCTGTAGGCAATAGGCGGACAAGTGCCGCAAGAATAGCGCGATGAAATGACGGATTTGTGACGCCGGGCGCAGCCCCGGCGAAGGTGCCGGGGCTGCGCGGCGGGGAGGAAAATCAGAGGGGCTTGCGTTCCAGCACCGCGGCGAAGAAGCCGTCGGTATTGTGGCGGTGGGGATACAGCCGCAGCATTTCGCCCATGTCCGCCAGCGGGATGTTGCGCCGCGCCAGCACTTCGCCGACGGGGACCAGATGGAAGTTGTCGTGAGCGTCGAGGAAGGCGTTGACGACATCCTCGTTCTCCTCCCGCAGCAGGCTGCAGGTGGCGTATACCAGGCGGCCGCCCGGCTTCACCAGGGTGGCGGCGGCTTCCAGGATGCGCTGCTGGGTGGCGGTGATTTCGTCCAGGTTGAGCGGACGCCACTTGATGTCCGGGTTGCGGCGCACGGTCCCGCTGCCGCTGCACGGCGCGTCCACCAGCACCCGATCGGCCTTGCCGGCAAGGCGGCGCACGCGGTCGTCGCGTTCGTGGCCGATGACCACCGAGCGCACGTTGTCGAGACCGGCGCGGGCCAGGCGCGGCTTGAGCTTTTCCAGCCGCTTGGCCACCACGTCGAAGGCGTAGAGGGTGCCGGAGTTGGCCATCAGGGCGCCTATTTCCAGAGTCTTGCCTCCGGCGCCGGCGCAGAAATCCACCACCATTTCCCGCCGCTTGGGTTCCAGCAGCAGGCCGAGCAGCTGGCTGCCTTCGTCCTGTATTTCGAACAGGCCGGCCTGGAAGCTGGGGCTCTTGAACAGGGGCGCGCGGTCGGCACGGCGCAGGCCCAGGGGCGAGTAGGGCGTCGGTTCCAGGGCGTGGCCTTCCTCGGCCAGTTTGGCCTGCACGGTGGCGCGATCGGCCTTCACCGTGTTGACGCGCAGGTCCAGCGTGGCGGGCTGGTTCAGCGCCTCGGCGAGGCGCAGGGTTTCTTCCTCGCCCAGCTGCGCCACCAGACGCTGCGCCAGCCACTCCGGCAGATTGGTGCGCACCTCCAGCGGCAGGTCCGGCGAGTTCAGGCCGCGTGAGCGTTCCGCCAGGACACGGCCTTCAAAACCGGGGCGCTCGGGATAACCGGCCTGTTCCAGAGCGCGTGCGCTCCAGCCCTGGGTGAGCATTTGTACCGCCACCAGGGCGGTGGCGGGAGCATCGGGGCCGGCGGCATGGCGCAGCATGGCAAGGCGGCGCAGACAGGCGTAGACGGTTTCGGCGACGGCGCCGCGATCACGCACGCCCAGTTCGCGGTTCTCGCGGAAGTAGCGCTCCATGGCCTTGTCCGCTGCGGAGTGGCCGTTGAGGATGGAGGCCAGCAGGGCGGCGGAGTGTTTGAGCAGGGCGTTGTGTTTCATGGTGTTTCCATCAGGTGTCGTATCGTCGTAGGAGCCCACTCCGTGGGCGAATGCTGTGCATGACTCGGACGCATTCGCCGAGAGGACTCGGCTCCTACCGTTACCGTTGTATTTAATGCGTCATCTGCGCCAGCAGGCGCTCCGCCTCGTTGAGGAAGGTCTTGCGCCGGAACAGCAGCTGCAACCGGCTGCCGCCGCTCTGGCTCCACAGCACCGCCGAGCGCATGCCGGCCAGCAACAGGGCGCGCACGCGGTTGGCGGTGTCCGGGTTTTGCAGGTGGCCGTGCTCGCCGGTGACCATGATGCGCGGTTGCAGGGTGCTCACTGTGTTGACGTAGATGTCGGCCAGGGCGGCGATGACGCTGTCGTGGGTGCTGTGGAAATGGGCCATCTGGCGTTCGGCCTTTTCCAGTCCTTCGGCGATGGTGGCGAGCAGATCCTTGCGCGCGGCCATCTTGCGCTCCAGGGTGAGCAGGGCCACGGCGTAGCGGGTCAGCTCCAGATCGCGCGCCTCGCTGTCGCCGCCGAGCTGGCGGCGCACGACTTGCAGACCGTGGCGCAGGGCGGACAGGTCGCCGTAGACATCGACGGTGGCGTCGGCGTTGCGCACGAAGAGGCTGCGGATCACGGTCTCGAACGGCGCCTGTTCCACCATGCCGCGGCGCGCGGTCTGCGCCACCAGGGAGACGGCCTGGAACATGCCGGCCAGGGCCAGGGTGCGGTCGGTGATGGTCTTGCTCATAGGCTCAGTCCGAAAAGGCGGGCGTGGTCTGTTCGATGATGCCGCCGCCGAGGCAGATGTCGTCGTCGTAAAACACGACGGACTGGCCCGGGGTAACGGCGCGCTGGGCCTGGGCAAAGGAGACCTGGCAGCGTTCGGCGTTCAGGGCCGTGATGGTACAGGGTTGATCGCCCTGGCGGTAGCGCACCTTGCCGTGGCAGGCGTGGGGAGCGATCGGCGGACGGCCCGCCACCCAGTGCAGTTGCCCCGCCGCCAGCGCGCTGCTGAACAGGCGCGGGTGGTCGTGGCCCTGGGCCACCACGAGGACGTTGCGTTCCAGTTCCTTGCCCACCACGTACCAGGGCGCCTCACCGTGTTCCTTGCGGCCGCCTATGCCCAGGCCCTGGCGCTGGCCCAGGGTGTAGTACATCAGGCCGTCATGGCGGCCGACCAGCTCGCCCTCCGGGGTGCGCATCTCGCCGGGGCAGGCGGGCAGGTAGCGGGCGAGAAAGTCCTTGAAGCGACGCTCGCCGATGAAGCAGATGCCGGTGCTGTCCTTCTTGTCATGGGTGACGAGACCGTGCTCCTGGGCCAGGCTGCGCACCTCGCTCTTGCGCAGCTCGCCCACCGGGAACAGGGAGCGCGACAGCTGCTCCTGTTGCAGGGTGTAGAGGAAATAGCTCTGGTCCTTGTCCGGGTCCAGGCCCTTGCGCAGGCGGTAGACGCCGTCCGCCGCGTCGACGCGGGCATAGTGGCCGGTGGCGATGGCGTCGGCACCCAGTTGCAGGGCGTGGTCGAGAAAGGCGCGGAACTTGATTTCCTTGTTGCAGAGGATGTCCGGGTTGGGGGTGCGTCCAGCGCTGTATTCGGCAAGGAAATGGCTGAATACGCGCTCCCAGTATTCGGCGGAAAAATTGATGGTGTGCAGCGGGATGCCCAGCTTTTCGCACACTGCGCGCGCATCTGCCAGGTCGGCGGCGGCGGCGCAGTAATCCTGGTCGTCGTCCTCCTCCCAGTTCTTCATGAACAGCCCTTCCACGCGATAACCCTGCTGCTGGAGCAGCAGGGCGGCGACGGAGGAGTCCACGCCGCCGGACAGGCCGACGATGACGTAGGGGCGGGTCATGCCGCGGCCTCCGCAGGGGACGGTCCCACGGTCACATCTCAGTCAGCAGGGCCAGCGGGTAGCTTTTGCCGGCGATGTAGTCGTCGATGCAGCGCAGCACCAGCGGGCTGCGCAGGGCGCCGCCCAGGGCCGCCACCTCGTCGCGGCTGAACCACACCGCGCGCAGGATGCCGGTATCGAGCGGACGCGCCGGGTCGTGGCCGGTGATGCGGCCGGTGAAGGCAAAGCGCAGATAGGTGATGTCGCTGTCCGGCTTGCGCCAGCGGTACACGCCCAGCAGCGCCTCGGGCACGAAGTCGTAGCCGGTTTCCTCCAGCGTCTCGCGTGCCGCGCCGGTGATCGGGCTTTCGTCCTCTTCCAGATGGCCCGCGGGCTGGTTATAGACCACGCGGCCGTCGGCCTCTTCCTCCACCAGGAGGAACTTTCCGTCCCGCTCCAGCACGCTGGCCACGGTGACGTGGGGTTTCCAGATTTCCATGATTGCCTTCCTTCAACAGCATTGCGTATTCGTGCGGCGCCAGTTCGCGCCACTGCCCCGGCTCCAGCCCCTCTATTGTCCATGGCCCGATGGCCCGGCGCACCAGGCGCAGGGTGGGAAAGCCCACCGCGGCGGTCATGCGCCGCACCTGGCGGTTGCGCCCCTCGCTGATCACCAGTTCGAGCCAACTGGTGGGAATGGCGGCACGGTAGCGGATCGGTGGGTCGCGCGGCCACAGCTCCGGCTCCGCCAGCAGCCGCGCCTGCGCCGGCGCGGTCGGCCCGTCGTTAAGCGTCACGCCCCGACTCAGGCGCTCCAGGGCCGCCTCGTCCGGCAAGCCCTCCACCTGCACCCAGTAGGTTTTGGGCAGCTTGTGGCGCGGGTGGCTGATGCGGTGTTGCAGCGCGCCGTCGTCGGTGAGCAGCAGCAGGCCCTCGCTGTCCCGATCCAGCCGCCCGGCGGGGCGGATATCCGGGATGGCCAGGTAGTCCGCCAGGGTGGGGCGGCCCTGTTCATCAGTGAACTGGGGCAGCACGCCATAGGGCTTGTTGAACAGGACGACTCTGGTCACGGGGCGGAGCGGGTGTGATCGGGGTGGGTGCGTGCGGTGTTGCGGTTATGGTACCGTTGCCCCGGTTGTAATGCCACAGTCCACCATAAAACCTAATAAGAAAAAGCCCATGTCCTACGGGTTGCGTAGTATACGGCGGCGCATCATCGCGTTGTCGCTGATACTTGCCATGCTGCTGCTCGGGGCGGTTTTCCATACCGAGCGGCGGGTGCGCGAGGTGGCCGACCGTTCCCAGGAGGATGTGGTCCGTCTCCAGGCGTTCACGGCCGGCATCGCCGGGTTGAAGAACTCCGTCTATTCCATGGAGGGCGGCCTGTACCGCTATACGGTACTGCAGGACGATTCGGCGCGTGCCAGCGTGGAATCCCTGTTGCAGGAGATAGCCCGGGACAGCCGCGCGCTGCGCGATTCCGACGTACTCGCCGACGACGACCTGCACCGCAGCCTGGACACGCTCGCCGACATGCTGGCCCTGGTGGACCGGGAGGTGCGCGACCTGCTCGACATCATCGCCACCCTGGATCGGCGTTTTCCCGCCTCCCCGATCATCACCGACAGACTGTATCCGCTGAATGTCGCCTTCATAACGGCGCTGGATGAGGCCATCCTGGGGCTTGAGGTGGAAACCGGTGGCGCCTATGCCCGCGACATGCAACGGCTGTTGCAGGAGGTGCGCTATCTGTGGTCGCAGCAGATCGGCGCGGTGCGGGTCTATATCGCCAACCGCTCCGGTGTGTTCGGCTCGCCCGAGGCCGGCATGCAACAGCAGCTGGACAACCGCGCCCAGTACATGAATGAAATCCGTCGCCACCTCGTCGCCCTGCGGCGGCAGGCGCAAGTCTCGCAGTTGGGCCTGCTGCAGAATTCCCTGGGCAACTTGTCCGCGATCATCGAGCAGTACGAGCAACATTTCGACGGCATCGTTGATATCTATCAGTCGGGTGGCTGGCGCGGCGACATCGCGGCGCTGCGCAACACCATCCAGCCCCTGTTTTCCGGCGTGCGGCGCACCTTCGGTGCCATCGATACGCGCCTGGGGGCGCTCGGATCGGAAGGGGTGATGGGGTCTTTGCGGCTGACGGAGGAACTGACCGTTTTCCTCTGGCGCGTGACTGGCGTGGTGCTGCTGTTGCTGGTACTGGGCTACCTGGCCTACGAGCTGACCATCCGTCGTCCCATCGATCAGGTCATCATGGCTCTGCAGGCCCTGGGCAAGGGCGAGGCCTACACCCCGCTGTTGAAGACTTACGCCTACGAAACCGAATCCCTGCTCAATGCCTTCCGCGAAATGCAGAACCAGGTGCAAAGCCGCGAAATGCGCCTGGCGTCGATCCTCGACAATGCCAGCGACGGTATCATCACCATCAATGAACAGGGCATCATCGAAACCTTCAACGTTGCCGCCGAATCCCTGTTCCGCTACCACGCCGAGGAGGTAATCGGGCAGAAGGTGAACATCCTGATGCCGCACCCCATGCGCGAAGAGCACGATCACTATGTGCGGCGCTACATCGAAACCGGGGAGCAACGCATCATCGGCAACGAGATGAACGTCAATGCGCAACGCAAGGACGGCTCGGTATTCCCCATGTCCATCAAGGTGGGGGAGATGCAGCTGGAAGGACAGCGCTACTTCACCGCCATCGTCTCGGACATCAGCGAGCGCAAGGCTATGCTGGACCATCTGCGCCACCTGGCCGAGCATGACTCGCTCACCGGGCTGTACAACCGCCAGTATTTTACCGACGAACTGGAGCGGGTCATCCAGCGCTCCATGCGTCAGAAGGGCCTGAACTGCGCGTTGCTGTACATCGATCTGGATAACTTCAAGTTCGTCAATGACACCCTGGGACACCTGGCCGGCGACCGCGTCCTGATAGAGGTGGCCGGCCTGATCACCAAGCGCGGCCGCAAGAGCGACCTCATCGCCCGCCTCGGCGGTGACGAGTTCGCGCTGCTGCTGTACGACGTCGATCTGGAGCAGGCGCACTTCACCGCCGAGAGCTACCGCCAGATGATGACCGACTATACCTTCCGCCATGACGGGCGGGTGGTCGATATCGGCTGCTCCATCGGCCTCGCCATGTTCGAAGACGACGTGGCCTCGCGCGAGGACCTCATGGCGCGCGCCGACATCGCCTGCCACATGGCCAAGCGCGCGGGCCGCAACTGCGTACACCTGTACCGCGCCGACGATCGGGCCAATATGGACACCATGTTTGCCGACATGGGCTGGGCGCGCAGCATCAAGCAGGCCATCGATCAGGACGGCTTCGTCTTCGCCCTGCAGCCCATCGTGACTATCCCGCAGCGTGAGGTGGTCAGCTACGAGCTGCTGCTGCGCATGCGCGGCGAGAAGGGTGAAATCATCATGCCGTCCGGTTTCATGCCGTCGGCGGAGCGCTTCGGTCTGATCCTGGAAATCGACCGCTGGGTGGTGCGCCACGCCATCCGCCTGCTGGCCGAGGGCGTGGTGGAGCCGTCGGCCCGCCTCTCGGTCAATCTCTCGGCCATGGCCATCGGCGACCACGAGGTGCTGCGCCTGATCAACGAAGGCCTGGAGCGTTACCAGACCGACCCCCGCCGCCTGACCTTCGAGATTACCGAGACCATTGCCATGGCCGATCTGGGTGCCGCGGTGGAATTCCTCTCCAGTCTGCGTACCCTTGGCTGTGCCACGGCCCTGGATGATTTCGGCGTGGGCTACAGCTCTTTTGCCTATCTCAAGGATCTGCCGGTGGACTACGTCAAAATCGACGGCTCCTTCGTGCGCGACATCGCCAAGGACTCGGTACAGCTGGCCATGGTGAAGTCCATGAACGAAATCGCCCACGCCATGGGCAAGCGCACCGTGGCCGAGTACGTGGACAACGACGAGGTTCTGCGCCTGCTGGGCGAAATCGGCGTCGACTACGCCCAGGGCTATCTCACCGGCAAGCCGCACCTGATCGGTGCCCCGGCGGTAGTCTGAGGCGGCAAAACTGACGCAACCCCATGCCCGGTGGTAGAATCCGGCGTCATTTTTCCCGCTATCCCACGGAGCAGTCATGGCCTACGACAAAATCCAGGTGCCCGCCGACGGCACCAAAATCACCGTCAACCCCGATTTTTCCCTCAATGTGCCCGCCCGTCCGATCATCCCCTTCATCGAGGGCGACGGTACCGGCGTGGACATCACTCCCGTGATGCTCAAGGTGGTGGATGCGGCGGTGGCCAAGGCCTACGGCGGCCAGCGCTCCATTGCCTGGATGGAGGTGTATGCCGGTGAGAAGGCCAATGCGGTGTACGGCGAAAACACCTGGCTGCCGGCCGAGACGATGGAGGCGGTGAAGGATTTCGTGGTGTCCATCAAGGGGCCGCTGACCACTCCCGTGGGCGGCGGCATCCGCTCCCTCAACGTCACCCTGCGCCAGGAGCTGGACCTCTACGTCTGCCTGCGCCCGGTGCGCTACTACGCCGGCTGCCCCAGCCCGGTGAAGGAGCCGGAGAAGACCGACATGGTCATCTTCCGCGAGAACTCCGAAGACATCTATGCCGGCATCGAGTGGGCCGCAGGCACCCCCGAGGCGCAGAAGGTCATCGATTTCCTGCAGAAGGAAATGGGCGTGAAGAAGATCCGCTTCCCGGCCACCTCCGGCATCGGCATCAAGCCCGTCTCCAGCGAGGGCACCAAGCGCCTGGTGCGCAAGGCCATCCAGTACGCCATCGACAATGAGCGCGACTCGGTGACCCTGGTGCACAAGGGCAACATCATGAAATTCACCGAGGGCGCCTTCAAGAGCTGGGGCTACGAGCTGGCCCAGGAGGAGTTCGGCGCCCAGTTGCTGGACGGCGGCCCGTGGATGGTGATGAAGAGCCCGAAGACCGGCAAGGACATCGTCATCAAGGACGTCATCGCCGACGCCTTCCTGCAGCAGATTCTGCTGCGCCCGGCGGAATACAGCGTCATCGCCACCCTCAACCTCAACGGCGACTACGTCTCCGACGCCCTGGCGGCCCAGGTGGGCGGCATCGGCATCGCCCCGGGCGCCAACCTGTCCGACTCGGTGGCGATGTTCGAGGCGACCCACGGCACCGCGCCCAAGTACGCCGGCCAGGACAAGGTCAACCCCGGTTCCATCATCCTCTCTGCGGAGATGATGCTGCGCCATATGGGGTGGTTCGAGGCCGCCGACCTGATCGTCAAGGGACTGGCCGGTGCCATCAGCGCCAAGACCGTCACCTACGATTTCGCCCGCCTGATGGACGGCGCGAAGGAGCTGTCCTGCTCGGCGTTCGGGGATGCGATGATTTCCCATATGTAATTTGTGGAAATCAAGGGCGGGGCAGGTACCCGGGGAGGGTGCCTGCCCCGTTTGCTTTTTTTGGGTGTTGGACGCTGTTGCGCGGTGTATTGGATCGGGGTTCCGTCCGCTGCGCCGTGAGGTCTTGTGCGCTGCGCGCGCTGATTTAGACGGGGGATTCCGTCCCCCTACGCCGGGTTACTTTTCTTTGTTCGGCCAAAGAAAACTAACGAAAAGAAAGGCCGCCCGATTGCCGCGCCCTGCGGGTGCCCTGCGCTTCATTCGGCACATCCCTGTGCCTCACCCTTCGGGCAGCCTGCGGCTGTGCAAATCGGCAGTCCTGCCGCTTTGTCTCGCCCGA
>NPIF01001722.1_pt1 | contig 55677 bp, 47 predicted proteins | sample 8637461 | NCBI WGS metagenome assembly NPIF01 (sample SAMN07420641, study PRJNA396082) | bioreactor metagenome | isolation source: sample BR12 brine-fed electro-methanogenic bioreactor BR | place: Japan: Kochi | collected 2016-12-09 | reverse complement strand
AGCTGCCGGGCCTTTTATTTTTTTACACCTTTTTGGTGTTTTTTTTTGCCCTTTTCTTTTCTTATTTGTAAAATATTCAATTCTTTTTATTGAATAATAATTTAAAAGTCATTAATTTGTATTTGGTATGAATAAAATAAATAATTTAAAAGCAGTTGTTCTAGATTTAGATGGAACACTATTAAGCTCAAATCTTAAAATATTAGAAGAAACTAGCAATACTTTAAATAATATTAAAGAAAATGGAATAAAAATAATTATTGCTTCTGGTAGGACACCACAAACAGCCATTCCTATGACAAAATCAATTGAAATAAAAGCTCCTATGATAATGGCAAATGGAGCATTAATATTTGATCCAAGTAATAATGAAATAATTGATAGTACAACGATTAGTAAAGATACTATTAAATATTTTTTAAACTTATCAAAAGAAATAAAAACAAGTCTTAATATATATACTCCAAACTTTATCTATCTTGATGAAGATAAAATTGAGCCATATATGATTGATTCTGGAGATAAGAAAGAAAATTTAATAAACATTAATAATTTAAATTTAGATAATGAAATTGTAGTCAAATGTGAATTTTTTGGAAAAAATCAAGGAAAAAATCCAAAATTAAGAGATTTAGTTAAGAAAAAAAGTTTAGAAGTAGAAGAAGATTTATATATTACAACAGCCCATGCAAATTATTTAGAAATTTTAAATAAAAAAGTTAATAAATATAATGGGATCAAAAAAGTTTTAAACAAATATAATATAAAAGATGATGAAGTTTTAATTTTTGGTGATAGTCATAATGATATTGAAATGTTGGATAACTTTCCACATACAGTAGCTATGGGAAATGCTGAACCATGTGCAAAAAAAGTAGCAAAATATTCTACAAAATCTAATAATGATGATGGAATTTCATATTTTATCAAAGAATATACTGATTTGTGTAAATAAATAAATCCCTCCAAATGAAAATTTAGAGGGAAAAAAGAAGTTGTTTATATTAAATATTTTTTAATTGAATTTGCAAAATTTTCCAAATTCTAAATGCTTCATCTTCGGTTAGAGCTAAAGAGTTTTTCATAGCTTCTTCTAATGGCATGGCTCGAGATGTCGTTGATACAATTCCATCGATACCTAAATCATATAAGCACTCTGTCCCTTTACCAATATCACCTGCAAGCACAATTACAGGAACGTCAAATTTCTTTGCTAGTTTTGCAACACCTACAGGAACTTTTCCTCTTTTACTTTGACCATCAATTTTACCTTCTCCTGTAATAACTAAATCGGCAGTACTTACCTCTTCTTCAAAACCGATTGCTGTTAATACAAGCTCAATTCCACTTTCAAGTGTTGCGTTTAAGAAAGATTTAAGAGCAAAACCAAGTCCACCAGCAGCACCACTACCAGGAGCTAAAGCTTCATTTTCTTTATTTGTTACTTTAGAAAATTTATCTAAACTTGCATCTAAAAATTTAACCATTTCAGGTGTTGCTCCTTTTTGAGGACCATATATATAGCTAGCACCATTTTCACCACATAGTGGATTATCTACATCACAAGCAACTGATACCTTTGTATTAATAATGCTTTGATGAAAATTTGAAAAATCAACTTTCTCAATTTCAGCTAGACTTCGTCCAATAGGTGATAATTCTTTATTATCTTTATCATAGAATTTTGCACCTAATGCATTTAGCATACCAATACCACCATCATTAGTAGCACTACCGCCTATACCTATAACTAATTTTTTTACTCCATTATCAAGTGCATCTTTAATTAATTCACCAGTACCAAAAGTAGTAGTATTTAGAGGATTTCTTAATTCGTTTGGAACTAATGGAAGTCCACTTGCACTAGCCATTTCTATGAAAGCAGTATTTTCATTTCTTACATAGCTTGCTTTAATGTCATTAAAGAGGGGATCTTTTACAGTTTTATTTACTCTGTAATAACCGTCTAAACTTTCAATTACTTCAAGTAATCCTTCTCCACCATCTGAAACTGGGAATTTACTAAATTCAACCGAACTATCAGCTTTTTTAATTCCTCTTTCAATTGCTGCTGCTACTTCAAGGGAAGTAGCACTTCCTTTAAATGAATCTGATGCTATTACAACTTTCATAATATCCTCCGTATTAAATGAATGATATCATTAGATTTAATATGTGTTAATTGTTATATATACTAAAAATAACAAATAAATTTAGTTATGCATGCTATAATTTATAATTATTTATTTATTTGTTTGTAAAAATCGATGCATAATTGAAAAATCAAAGAATCTTTAATATTCCTAGGGTTAAGGTTAGTATTTCTTTTAATTTTTGTTAGGTGATATTGAAGAGTATTGCTATGCATATTTAATAAGGGAGCAGCTTTTTTTATAGAACAATTGTTATCATAATATATTTTAAGTAAATATAAATCTTTTATTAAATCTTCTTCTTTATAATTAATAAATACTTTTTTTATTAGTTCTTTTTTATTTGAAGTAGAAATTTGTTCATAAATTAATTCAATATTTAAATCATTATAATAAGATATACCACTTATTTTTTTGCTTCTTTGGATAGCTAGTGCATGTTTTGCATTTAAATAATGAGAGTTAATATTATGAAATTCAGATATTGTATTACTAATTCCAATAAAAATATCAAGATTGTCTTTTTTGAAGTAATCAATTAATTTGTTCAATTGATTTGTTAAAGATTGCTTATCTATAACTTCTGTTGCTACAACAACTATATTGGAATCTTTAATAATTAAATTCTTTGTATTTAAATTATAAATTTTATTAATCAATTTTTTTTCTACATTTAATAAATAATTTTTATCTGAAATTAGAAGTTCAATACAGAAAATTCTTCGTTTTCTCTCTATATCTATATTTAGTTTAAAACCTCGTTGAATTAATTGTTGATTATAGGAATCAGAAGAAGAAAAAATCCAATCATTTAAAAAATAGTTTTTTATAGTTTCTTTATTCCGCTTTTTTTCATCTCGAATTTTACCTTCGATTAAGATTTCGGTCATTTTTTTTACAATATTACCATAGGCTCTTGTTTCATCACTATTACCAGTAATTCCAACAACACCAATTATTTCATTATCAATTTCAAGTGGAAAATTTAATCCTTGATATGTACCTTCTAATTCATTATCTAATTCTTGAACTTCGAGCTCAGTTAATTTATTATTAATAATGTTGAAGGCGCCTTGGTGAAATGTATTGATTCTATCTTCATTAGAACTTGCAATAATAATTCCTTTATTATTCATAATGTTTAGTTTTTTATTTAACAGTTCTGAAATTTCTTTTACAATTTCTCCTGCGTCAGTTTTTGATAATTCCATAATTTTATAATATCATGCTTTGAATCTGGAAAGAAGAATAAAGAGAAAAAAAATAAATAATTAAAGAAAAAAACTAAAATATCGTATATAGTATAATAGAATATAATAAGTAGAGGATAATGTGTCTAATAATATTGAATTTTATAAACCAACATTAAGACGAAAAGATATGCAATCAGTTTTGCAGACAATGGTTGATGAGAAAATAGGGCCAGGAGAAAGACAAAGAGAGTTTATAACTCTTTTATCAAAGAGATTAAATAAAAATGATGGTATAGCACTTAGATCTTACTATGATGCAATAATATCTTCATTAATAATTGCAGGAGTAAGAGAAGGTACAAATGTAATTATTTCAATACTATCTCCTAAAATTTATCAAACTGCGATTCAAAGTTTAAATGCAAATTGTATTTTAGTAGATATAAATAAAGAAACTTTTTGTCCATCGACATCTCTAATCCTAGAAAAAATGAAAGAAGTTGAAATAGGTGTATTCTTATTATATGAACCATATTGTCAAATTCCTAAAGATGAAGATTATAAAAATCTTAATTTAACAGTAATTGAAGATATTACACAAAGTTTTGGTTCTTTTTATGAGGATAATAAAGCTGGAGATTATTCTGATATTGTAATTTGTGCTTTTGAAGCTGAACATATTGTATCCTGTGGTGGAGGAGCTGCATTATTATTTGATGATAAAAACTACAAAGAGAAATTAAAAAAAAGATATGCATTTACTTCTAAATATCAACAATTACCTGATTTAAATGCTTCTTTAGGTATTGTTCAATTAAATGAAGTAGATAAACATTTACATAAAAGAAATGAAATATATAAAATGTTTAAACAAGCTTTATTAAAAACTGATCATCAAGTCTTTGGAGAGAAAGATATTAATTTTGAGTCAAATGGTTGGTGTTTTCCTCTTATTTTAGAATCTAATCCAATAGAAGCAATTAAATTCGCAAAAAAATATAATATTATTTGTAAAAAAATGTTTAAAGATAGCATAGCTGATGATTATAAAGAAAAATATACATTATATCCCAATGCAAGCTCAGCAATATTAAGAGGTGTGGCTTTTCCAATATATCCATTTTTAAAGCCAAGCGAAATTGATATGTTAATCAAAGTAATTTCACACTTACCATAGGAGAAACAATGACAAAAAATTTAAATCATATTTTAATTGTTGCAAATTGGAAAAAAGAAGGCATCGAAAAGACTTCTTATGAAATAATTAATTATTTAAATTCAATAGACATAAAATCTACTTTAATTAAGACGGATTCTAATAATTCAAATATTAAGTTTGAAGGATCAATAGATTTAGTTATTTCTTTAGGTGGTGATGGAACTGTATTATTTTGTGTAAGACATTTGCAGGATTTAGGAATACCAATTTTACCTGTTAATATGGGAACATTCGGATATATTACTGAAGTTTCATTAAATGAGCTAATTGAAACCCTTCATTCATATATTGAAGGTGGGAATAAGCATTTAATTCATAAAAGATCTACAATAAAAGCTTCTGTTATTAGAAATGGAGAGTTAATATTTGGTGGAACCTCTCTAAATGAAGTTGTTTTGACTTCTAATGGTCTTAGCAAAGTAATTTCATTTGATATGAGTGTTGATGAAACTTTTTTAGGTAGTTTTAGAGCTGATGGTATGATTATAGCAACTCCAACGGGCAGTACTGGTTACTCACTAGCTGCAGGTGGTCCAATTGTTGATAACTCTTTATCTGCTTTAATTTGTACTCCAATATGTCCTTTTACATTATCAAATAGACCTTTAGTTGTTTCTAGTGAAAGAAGAATTTCTTTAAAAATTTTAGAAAGTCAAAGAACTAATTTAATGGTTAATTTAGATGGACAAGTTAATACAGAAGTTTATGGTGGTGATATTGTTGAAGTTAGAAAATCAAGAACTAAAGCTATTTTATTAGTAACTAATAATAGAACTAATTTTGATATATTAAGAGATAAGTTAAATTGGTCAGGAGGTAGAGGGAATGCTTGAGTGTCTTGATATACATGCCTTTAAATTAATTGAAGATATTCATATTGATTTTAATGATGGATTTAGTGTAATAACAGGTGAAACAGGTGCTGGTAAATCTATTATGTTATCTGCTTTATCTCTTCTTCTTGGAGGTAAAGGTGATGTTAATGCAATTAGAGTTGGATTTGATAGTGCAACTGTAATAGGTCAATTTTATCTTGAAACTAAAGATTCTCAATTTGGTGATTTTTTGAACAAAAATAATATCAAAGTTGAAGAAGATACTTTAATTATAAAGAGAATTATAAAAATTAATGGAAGAACATTAAGCTATATAAATAATGAAGCCGTAAATAGAAATATATTATCTGAGTTATCATCATATTTAATTGATATTTCTGCACAGCATGCTCATCAATCATTGATGAAAAAATCTAAACAATTATTACTTCTAGATAGCTATGGTGATACTTTATCAAATCTTAATGATTATCAAGAAACCTATAAAAAGTTAAATCAATTAGAAATTGAAAAAAAGAGGATTGAAGATTTAATCAATTCTTCTCGGGCTCAAGAAGATTATTTAAAATATGCATTTCAAGAAATAAAAAATGTTGATCCAAAAGAAAATGAAGATGAAGAATTAGAAGATAAAATAAGGAAAATTTCACAATTCGAACAAATACATGATAATGTTGAGTTAATAACAGAAGTTTTAAATAATTCTTATGATGGCAATAGTACTTTAAACAATTTAGAAAAATCTTGTGAGTTATTAGATAAAGTAAAAACGAAAGATGATTCATTGATAGAACTAGCTGTTAGAATGAAAAGTTGTAGAATAGAAATCGAAGATATTTATGAAACATTGAAAGATTATTTGGATAATATGGAATATAGTCAAGTTGAACTTGATGAAATGCAAGCTCGTTTATCTGCTCTTCAAAAGTTGAAAAAGAAATATGGACCATCTTTAAATAATGTATTAGCTTTTTATGAATCAATTAATGAAAAGATAGATACTTTAAATAATGGTGAAGATGAAATAATATATATAGAAAATAAAATCAAAAAAACACTCACTGTATTAAAAGAAAAAGCGTATGAATTAAGTGCAAAAAGAAAAATAGTAGCTACAAAATTATCTTCTTCTATTGAACAAAGACTTAAACAGCTTGGTATGAATAATGCTTCTTTTTATATAAGTGTAGATGAAAAAAATTTTTCTCTAGATGGAATAGATGAAGTATCTTTTTTAATGAGTGCAAATGTTGGTATAGAAAAAAGAGAAATACAAGAGATCGCAAGTGGTGGTGAATTATCAAGGGTTATGTTGGCTATCAAAGCAACATTAAGTGAAAAAGATAATTTGTCCACACTTGTATTTGATGAGGTAGATGCAGGAATAGGTGGAGAAATTGCTACAAATGTTGCAAACACTCTTCTTGATTTATCACTTTCTTCACAAGTTATTGTAATTTCACATTTAGCATCCATAGCAGCAAAAGCTAATCATCATTATATGGTTAAGAAGTTTGTTAAAAATGAATTAAGTTATACATCAATTGTAAAGTTAGATAACGAAAATAGAATATTCGAAATTGCTAGAATGTTATCAGGTGATACAAATTCAAAAGTTTCTTTAGACCATGCAAAAGCATTATTAGGTGTGTAAATATAATATAATATTTATATGATATTTAATTAATACAGATACAATAGTAATATTGTTTTTATAAATTATTGTATCTGTATTATATAATAGTTTATATAAAATTTAATAGGGTTTTCATTTTATTAAATTTTTTCACATTAATTTTCGTCTTTGATAAATCCATTTTTATATAAGGATATATTTCATTTTGTAAAGACTTCATTTCTAGATTAAGTTTTTGGTGATGAGCCATTTTTAAGAAGTTAATAGTATAATCTATTAAATCATTATTTATTTGATCTATTTTAAAACTTTCTGCAATTGCTTTAGATTCATCATTAAAAATTTTTCGAACAGTATCTTTTTCTTTATCTCTTCCTTGACTCATAATAAAATCAATTAAATGAGAAATACTTTGTTTTTTATTTTCCCAACTAAGAGTATTAGGTGTTAGAAATAACGATCTTAGAGCTCGAATACAAGTGCCTACATTTTCAATAAAAATTGTTTCATTAGGTCTAAAGTTAGTACCTTTTGAAATCATTGAATAGTTGTCAATTGCATTAGCTATTTGTTTTAATTCAATATCATCTACTACACACAAATCTCTTTCAATCCACATATATATTTCATCGGTTATTCTAGATGTAATATCACTATTATTCAAAGTATAATGATTTGTTGCTTTAGATAATTTATCAGTTATTGAAATATATAATTCAAAACCAGTGCTTCCAGAATATTCATCTAAAACACCTGAAGCATTAAATTCTCTAAGAGATACTATATCAAATATTTCAAAATTTAATTCATTATTATTATTGATAAATTTAGTCAATCTAAATCTTCCATAATTGTTATCAAATAATTCTATTTTTGCTATAGTTCTATTTAAAACAAAATAAAGTGCTGCTTCGACTTCTCCAGGCAGTAAATTAAGAGATTTTTGAGCTAAAGTCATACCATCTCCGTCTTCTTTTTTATTACACTTTGCCTTTTTTAAATCTGATAAAAATGGAGACAATAAACTTTCTTTACAATATTTTTGGAATAAATTAATAGCATAGAGAGCATAATTAATATTTTGAATAGGCTCTATTCCAGCTAAATCATTAAAGAACCAACCACATGAAGTAAAAGTATAATGAATATTTTTTATCCCAACTAATAGAGATGCAATTTCAGTTTCATATCCACTAGCAATTGGATGTTTTGAAATTAAATTATCTATGAAATCTTTCATATTAGCTGGGTTATATACAACAATTGAATATTCTTGTAAAAGAATGTAAGGATCTATTTCTTTGTTAAAAATTTCATTTATTTTATCATTATATATTTTATATAATTTATTTCTATTATTTTGGAATGCTATTCTAAGAGGTTCTCTCCATTTTTGGTTCCACCCTAGCTCTCCTCCTGTATGACATCCACAGTTTTTATACCATCTACTTACTCCATGGAAACAAGACCAACTTGTTCCTTTGTTAGCCTCTCCTGAATGTAATATAGCACGTCTTGTTGGAGGATTATCAGCTAAGAAAGTTGCATAGTTTGTAAATTCAAATTCATCTCTTTCTTCAACCTTATTAATTAAAGCTGCTAATGCCATATCTCCAAAAGGCTCATGATGACCATATATTTCTCCATCAGTTGCAGTATGAATTAAATTTGTATTATCATTATTACTAATATTATTAATTACATCATATAAATTATCAGCATCTCTCAAAAGGTGCCCAAAACTGATACCTTCTGCAAGTTGAGGATTATAAAAAAAAGCACTTATTTTGCTACCTTTTTCTCCGTAAATATAAAATGGAGTATCATAAGGTGCTGCAGCTTCTCTCAATTCAATGATATTCTTATTTTCATCTTCTACAGATTTACATTGCCATGGGGATAAAATGATAAATTTTATTCCTTCTTCAACTAGTATATCTATTGTTTTTTCATTTACTGCAGCTTCTGGTAGCCACATTCCTTCTGGCAATCTATTAAATCTATATTTAAAATCATCTATACCCCATTTTATTTGAAGTTTTGCATCTTCAATTGTGTCTAAGGGTAATATTGTATGATTATAGGCTTGAGCAATAGCATTACCATGGCCTAATCTTTTTATGCTATTTTTATCTGCTTCAACAATTTTGTCATGTGTATCTTTATGATGTTTTTCAATCCAAGAGAGAAGGGTTGGTCCAAAATTGAAAGAAATATATTCAAAATTATTGTTTAGCGATATGATTTTACCTGTTTCATCTAAGAATCTACTATGAGTATTTGATGCATAACATTCATGTAATATTTTTTCGTTAAAATTTATAAAAGGTGCCGCCCCTGGTTGTTTTTCTATAATACCTGTAAATGGGTTTTCTCTAGGTGGTTGATAGAAATGCCCATGTAAAATTAATTGTTTCTTTTTTGTTGTCTTCATAGAGAGGAATATATCATATAAATCATATTTTGGGTAGAAGTTTCTTTTCATAAGCCTATTTTAGTAACTACTAGGTTGACCAAAAGTGTTGTTTTATTTACGATAACTTAAAGCTGAATGAAAGGGGATATCTTTTTTATGATATTAGTAGATATTGATAATTTGTCTATTCAAGAGCTAAGATATTTAGCTCAACAAGAAGGTATTGAAGACTTTAATACTTTAGATAAAGAATCTTTGATAGATGAATTAAATGATATATATGATATAGTCGATGGTACTATTCAATTTAGTGATAGATTGCAAAATACTAGTGGTAAAAGATATGTTAATTCTTTAACAGATGTTACAAGTACAAAAGATTTTATAGACTTGCCAGGTGTTGAAGATTTAACAGAACTATATATGGAAACTTCAATTCATTTTATGTTAACAGATTTGAGTTGGGGGTTTGCATATTGGTCTTTTTCTCCTTTAACTAAAGCAAAATTATTAGAAGAAGATGATTCTTATTTACAAAATGTCTTTTTAAGAGTTAATTCAACTAATAATGAAACAGGTGAAACATCATTTTATGATATTTATGTTGATAAAGACGATACTTGTTGGAGCATAAATTTAGCTGAAATGGGTTGTACTTACCAAGTTTCTTTGTGTGTAAAAAATGCTGCTGATATAATAATTGCTTTAGCTCAATCAATAGCAATTTCAGTACCATTGCCTTATTGGTTTAAAAATACTAGTGAACTAGAGAAAAATCCAGTTTTATTTAATTCTTCATTTTCATCAATTATTACAAGAGGTGGTGAATATAAAGATGAGCTAGTTGTAAAATCTGTAATGTCAAAATTAGCAAATGGAGATAGTAATGGCAAACACTAATGTGAACTTTATTCTTCACGCACATATGCCTTTTGTTCGACATCCAGAACATGAGAGATTTTTAGAAGAAGATTGGTTATTTGAATCAATTAATGAATCATATTTACCACTTCTTAGAATGTTAAATAAATTAAGAGATCAAAATGTAAATTATAAATTAACAATTTGTTTTTCTCCAACTTTAATTTCCATGTTATTGGACCCTCTTCTACAAGATAGGTATATTAATTATCTAAAATTACATATTAACCTAGGAAAAAAAGAACTAAAAAGATGTCAAAAAGAACAACCTGAAGCTTTAGAAATGGCAAAAACTTATTTAGATAATTTAGAAAAAAATCTTTCTGATTATTTAAGTGTATATAAAAAGAATATCTTAAGAGGCTTTAAAAAACTTAAAGATGAAGGTTATTTAGAATTATTAGCTAGTGCTGCAACAAATTCTTTCTTTCCTGTATATAGCGAATATCCAATAGCAATTAATGCTCAAATAGATGTTGGCATTCAAACCTTTATAGAAGCATTTGATTTTGTTCCTGATGGTTTTTGGTTGCCTGAGCTAGGTTATTATCCTGGACTTGAAAAGATTTTAGCAAAACATAATATTTCCTATGTTCCTGCATCATCTCAATCTGTTCTTTTCAGTGAAAACAGATGTGATACTGGTGTCTACAGACCTGTTAAAAGTGATAATGGTGTAATAATTTTTCCAAGAGATTATCAAACAACTACACTTGTTTGGTCTCATGATGGTTATCCTGCTTCAAAAGAATATAGAGAATTTTATAGAGATATTGGTTATGATTTGCCTTTAGATTATATATCAGAATATATTCATGAACCTGATGTTAGAGTTTTTACAGGATTTAAATATTATGCTATTACTGAAAAAGGTCCAAACAAAGCATATTATAATAAAGATAAAGCTAATAAAGTTGCAAAGCAACATGCGATGAATTTTGTTTATAATATAGCACAGAAGGGGAGAGCTGTTCGTCCAAATTTAAATGGCAAAGATCCTCTTTTTACCCTTTGTTTTGATGCTGAATTATTTGGACACTGGTGGTATGAAGGACTAACTTGGCTTGAAACTATATTGATTGATCAAAATAGTGAATGTGCATCAATTTCTTTGATTAATCCAAAAGAGTTTATCAAAGAAGAAGAGAAATCATTGCAAACTATTAGTCCTTGTTTATCTTCTTGGAGTGATGGTGGATATGCAAAGATTTGGCTTGACGGTTCTAATAATTGGATATACCGACATACTCATAAAGCTATTGAACGTATGGTTGAACTTGCTGAAAGATTTCCAAAACAACAAAGTCTAAAAAAACGATTTTTAGATCAAGCTGCAAGAGAGGTTTTGTTATCGATGGCATGTGATTGGCCATATATGTTATATAATGATACAAATTCACAATTTGCAAAAAATCAACTTGTTTCTCATTTAGCTAACTTTAATGTAGTATATTCAAATATGTGTAAAAATGCTGTTAATACCGAATGGTTGGTAAAAAGTGAAAACCGAGATAATATTTTCCCAAAGATTGATTATAATATTTTTGAGAGAACAAATTGTTTTAATAGTTAATATATATTAAGTAAAGCCTAGGAGATTTTCTTCTAGGTCTTTTTTTCTTGATAGAAAGTGGAAAATTAGGTATAATGGTGGTATTATGATTGAAGTATAGTGGAGAATTATTAAATTAAATGGATAATGGTATCGCATATGTAAAAATTGATGATAAAGGTAGATTTATCTTTCCGAAACAAATGCGCAGCATTCTTGAGGAAGAAGATTACATTATGACCTTTTCACTTGATAAATGCTTACAATTAATACCATTAAAAGATTTTAAGGAAATGAAATCAAAAATAATTAATAATACTCAACACCCACAAATGAAAGAGGCCGCAAGAAAAATGTTATTTAGAATAGTTGGTCCTGCAACAGATGTGGTTTTAGATAAATCTTCTAGGTTATGCTTAACAAAACCTTTTAGAGAAATACCAAATTTATTTAGGAATACTGAGGCTGTAGTTATATTTTATGGTTCTTATTTTGAAATATGGAGTTCCATTGAATATTTAAATTCAATGAATACAACTGATTATCAAGCAGCTAGTGATATTATTTTTGGAGGAGAATAGTAATGGATTATGTACATATGCCTGTAATGGCCCAAGAAGTTAAAGATTACTTAGTACCTCCAACAACTGAAAACCCTATAATGGTTGATTGTACAACAGGAGAAGGTGGGCATACTCATATGATGCTTAGTAGCATTCCAAATCTAACTGTTTATGGATTGGATTGTGATAAACATATACAAGAAAAAGCAAAGTACAGGATGAAAGAATTTAATAATAAATTTATTGCTGTACATACTTGGTTTGATGAATATTTTGAGAATTACGATGGACCTAAGTTGGATTTAGTTTTAATTGATTTAGGAATTAGTATTTTTCATTATGAAGAATCAAATAGAGGATTTTCTTTTAAAAAAGAAGAAAAATTAGATATGAGACTTAACGATGAATGTGATCTTACTGCACAAATAGTAGTTAATACCTATAAGGAAGTCGAATTAGCCAATTTAATATTTAAATATGGTGAAGAGAGATATTCTAGGAGGATTGCAAAGGCTATTTGTGAAGCAAGGGACAAAAAAGAGATTGTGTTTTCTAGTGAACTTGAAGATATCATATTCAAATGCGTTCCTCAAAATTATAAGCATGGAAGAATTCACCCTGCCACAAGGACATTCCAAGCTTTAAGAATTGAAGTTAATCATGAATTAGATAGAATTGAAAAAACTTTAATTAACGCAACGAAGGCTCTTAAAGTTGGTGGTAGAATGGCTGTAATATCATTTCATTCACTAGAAGACAGAATCGTTAAATGGACATTTAAAAATTTAGCCAAAGGTTGTACTTGTGGAGCTAGTAGAGAAGAATGCTCTTGTAATGATGAGCCTTATTTAAAAATTTTGACAAAAAGACCAATTGTTGCAAGTGATGAGGAGAATAAGATAAATCCTCCAAGCAGAAGTGCAAAGCTAAGAGTAATAGAGCGAATTTGATATTAAAAAAAAGAAGATAGTAATTATGAAAAAAGATAAAAAGAAATCATATGCATTTTCTACTCTTATTATTATTGCAGTCTTTTTGAATTTATTTGTTCCCACTTATATAAAAGGAATGAATGAAAATATAAATAAAGAAATATCAAAATTGATGATTGAAAGAGAAATTTTATTAGAAGAGAGGAATAAAGAATTAAGTGACATTAGTTCTTTAACGACACCAGAAATGGTTTATCCGATGGCAAGAAATCAAAATATTAAATTGGTTGAGCCTGAATAAAAGAAGGTTGCTATGGCTTTTTCAAATTACAATTATGGAATTAATACTGTTGCAAAATTAGCTCAAGGTGTTGTTATTAAAAAGACTTCTAATATAGTAAGTAATATTACTATAGATTCTAGATTGAAAGTTGAAAATAGTTTATTTGTCTGCTTAAAAGGACAAAATACTGATGGTCATAGTTATATTTTAAATGCAATAAAAAATGGTGCTTCAGTTTTATTAATCAAAACAAGTGAAATATCTAAAATCAAATCTCAAGTCAAAAATATTGATGTTGGTATTATTGCAGTTGAGTCTCCACTTTGTGGATTACAAAATATTGCAAAAAACTATATCAAACAATTTTCAAATATTAATTATACTGCTATTACAGGATCTGTTGGTAAATCAACAACAAAGCAAGCTTTAGCTGCGTTGCTATCAACAAGTGGTAATACTGTTTTTACTCCTAGTAATTATAACAGTGAAATTGGTCTACCTTTAGTTTTATTGCAAGTTGATAAAGATATAAAATATGGTGTTTTTGAGATGGGAATTGATCATATTGGTGAAATGGATAGACATTTATATATGCTAAAACCTCAACAAGCAATTATAACAAATATTGGATATTCTCATGTAGAAAAATTAGGATCAATTCAAAATATTGCTAAAGAAAAAGGTAAGATATTTCATGAAAATCTTGATATTGCTTTATTGTCAAAAAACTGTAAATATAAAAAAATATTAACAAAAAATTTAAATTCTACAGCTTTAGAATATAGTTATAAAGATGTTAATTTTTTTGATAATGGTCTCTTAGGAATGAATATAAAAATTGATAATGAGATAATAAATCTACCCATAATAGGAGAATATCAATTAGAAGATATTGTTGCGGCTATTACTCTAAGTAGAAAACTTGGACTAGATAATAAACAAATTATAAATGGTTTGCACAACTTTAAACCTATGCCAGGGAGAGGATCAATTTTTGATGGCTCTATAACAGTTATTGAAGATTGTTACAACGCATCTCCTTCCTCAACAAATTATATTTTAAATTATATAAAACGTATAAATTGGATAGGAAATAAAAAAGTTGTGTTAGGTTCTATGAAAGAATTAGGCTCAAGAAGTTTAAAAGCTCATATTTCGATAGCAAAATCAATTTATAAAAATAATTTAGAATCTGTATTTCTTTATGGAAATGAAATGGAATCTGCTTATAGATATTTAATAAATGAGAACTATTCTAGTAATTTATTTTATAGTGATAATTTTGAAGAGTTAAAATATGAAGTACAAAAAAATAAACAAAATGGAGATTTATTTTTGCTTAAAGGCTCAAGAGCTATGGCTATTGAGAGATTGATTCCTACTTTACAAGGAGTTTGTTGATGAATGATATGTATTTAAATTTATTGATAGCCTTTGTATTAAGCTATCTATTAACTTATTCATTTTCAATTGTTTTGATAAAAAAAGGAAGTAATTACACAAGCAATGACAAACCTGAATTAGAAGGATTTCATGCCACTAAAGAAAAGATACCAAATGTAGGAGGGATAGCCTTTATAAGTGCTACAATAATTACATTCTTTCTTTTTTCTAATAAAAATGAACAGTCTTTATATATTATTTTGTTCATTACTTGTTACTCTATTTTAGGTTTTATTGATGATAATTATAAAAGATTTTCAAATAATGGAGATGGCATTAAAAGTCTGACAAAACTTATTTGGCAATTTACCATTTCTTCATTTTTTGTTATTTTTGGGACTTCGAAAGGCTATATATCAACAGGAGTTCCTTTTTTCATGAAAGAAGGGATTTTTTATAAAATATTAGAAAATATAACGATAATATTCTTTTTTGCATATTTTACAAATGCCTTTAATATAACCGATGGATTAGATGGTCTTTTAGCAAAAGTAAGTTTGCCGATATGTTTTTTATTAATAATAATCTCTATATTTGGTAAGAATAGCAATCTATCCGTTATATTAAGTGTTATCTTATTTGCTGCTCTTTTAGCTTTTTTGCATTTTAATAAATACCCTGCAAAATATTTTATGGGTGATTGTGGATCTATGGCTTTAGGATGTGCTCTTTTGTTAATTACTTTAACATTAAAACAACCTATCGTCTTTCTAATTTCTACTTTGATGATATCCATAGAATTGATGTCTTCATTGATACAAATAATAGCTATAAGGATTTTTCATAAAAAAGTTTTTAGCATTGCCCCCCTTCATCATTTATATGAAAAAAATGGAAAAAATGAGATTGAAATAGTTAATATGTTTTCAAAAATATCAGCTCTTTTTTCAATTATCGCTTTAATTATTTATCTTTATTGAATAATTGAGATATAGGATAACCATATGGAAAATAACGAATTTAAAAAGAATTATAATTCTCCACATTTTTATTTTACTGTAATATTATCTATTGTTCTTTATGGTTTTTTAGTAACATATAGTGCATCCTATTATGAATCTTTTATACATAACTTACCTCATGATTACTTTTTTAAAAGACAAGTAATTTTTGCAATTATTGCTTTGTTTTTTTCTTTAATGTTGCATTTTATTAATTTTAAAATAATAAAATTTTTTACATATCCTTTAGTTATTCTATCAATCGTATTAATGTTATTGACTTTATTTACCCCGTTTGGTGTTACAATATTAGGAGCAAGGCGATGGCTTTCTATAGGACCTATTCCTAGTATTCAACCATCTGAGATTGTTAAAGTTTCTACTATATTATTTATTTCAAAATATTATACAGAAGAAAAGCATAATGATATTATAGCTTTAGTTGTTGTTTTGCTTTTTGCTGGATTAATACTTCTTCAACGAGATTATTCTACAACAATAGTATATTTAATAACATCTTTTTCTCTCTTATTAGTTTGTGGTTGTGATTTTAAAGCAGTTTTTTTATTGATTCTTTTTTTAATTGTCCCAGCTATTTTATTTTTATTTTCCGAAAGTTATAGAATTAAAAGAGTTGTTTCTTTTATTTTTCCAACAATTGATCCAAATGGATTGAATTATCAAATAAATAAATCAATTGATGCAATATCAAGTGGCGGTTTTTTTGGAAAAGGAATTGGAAATGGTTATTATAAATTAGGGATATTACCAGAAGTTCAAAATGATTTTATATTTGCTAACATTGGCGAAGAATTAGGTATAATTGGAATATTTGTTATAATATTATTATTTTACTTAATTGCACATATTGGATACAAGACATCAAAGTTTAATTATCCAAATAATAAATATTATAGCTATGTTTCATTTGGAATTACAACAACAATAGTAATACAAGCAATAATAAATATGATGGTTGTTACAGCCTTGTTGCCTCCAACAGGGATACCTCTTCCTTTTTTTTCCCAGGGAGGGACTAATCTGTTTTTTTCAATAGTATTGACAGCTATTGTGCATAAAATTATTTGTGAATCAAATGCTTCTATTGAATTAAAAGAAAGAGAAGACTTATCTCAATTTGATATATTAAGTGATTATGAGGAGGATAATTTTGACTAAAGCTCTCAAGTATTCTCTATACTTTATACTATCTTTAATAATTATTTTATTATTATTATATTTTTTATCAAATTCTGAAAGTTTTGAAATTAAAGAAGTTGTTGTAAAAATTGATAAAGGAGAAATACCTCCTTCTATAATTAATTATTCCAAAGAATTTAATCATAAAAACATATTTAAAATTAATACATCAATTATAGATAGTTATAATAAAGATAATGCATTTATTTTAGATTCAAAAACAAAGATATCAATTTCAAAAAAATTAATTATTAGCTTAAAAAAAAATGAAGTTGATGCTATAATAAGAAAAATTGAAACAGAAGATTATTATTTATTAAGTGGTGAAGGTGTAAATTCTATAGAAAATATTGATAAATCTATTATAGACAATAATTTATTATTAATTGAGGCAAATGAAAATGTTATTGATTCATTAGCTCACGTTGATAAGATAAATAAATTCCAAGATTTTATTAATTATATAGATATTTTATATGATTATCATTACTTGATAAGTAGTGTAAAATACGATAATAATGTTAATAATAGTTTTGGCTTTTTTGAGTTAAAATTAAAAAACAGAGATAATATTTTAATACGAATTAGAGATAAAGTAGATACTACAATGATAGAAAAAGCTCTTAAACTTTCTCAAAGTATAAATTCTGAGGAGAAAAATGATAAAGTATTAGATGTTTACCATGGGGCAATTGTTTTACGTAATATGTCCTTCGGAGGGTGATAAATTGGCAGGAGATAAAGCGATAATGGGGCTAGATATTGGCTCACAAACAATACGTTGTGTTATAGGATCCTTAGGCCGAGATGACCAAATTATGGTAGACAGCATTTGTGAAAGACCAAGTGAAGGTGTAATAAAAGGTTCAATTGTAAATATTGAGCAAGCCGTTAGATCAATTAATAGTGTTGTTAATGAAGCGCAGCTAATGGCAGGAACAGAAGTAACAGATGTTGTTATTAAAGTTGGTGGAAACTCAATTAAAGGTATAGTAAGTCCTGGTGTCGTTGGAGTAAGCGATCCAGAGAAAGAAATAAAAAAAGAAGATGTTCTAAGGAGTATGGAAGTTGCAAAAGCTTTTGAATTACCTCCTGATAAAGAAATAATTCACCTTTTGGTTCAAGATTTTATAATCGATGGAAGATCAGGTGTAAAAGATCCAATTAATATGTTGGGTAGAAGATTAGAAACAAAAGTATTAGTAGTAACTGCAAATGCATTGTTGTGTCAAACTCATAGAAAATGTGTACAACGATTAGGATTAAATGTGAAAAATACAACTTTAGAAAGTTTAGCTGATGCTGATGTAACATTATCTTCTGAAGACAAAGAGATGGGAACAATTTTGATTGATATTGGTGCTGGAACTACAGATATGATTGTCTATAGTAAAGGCTCTCCATTATATGTTGGTGGAATAAATTTAGGAGGAAACTCTGTAACAGATGATATTGCATCAATATTTAGTAAGCCTAAAAATATAGCAGAAGATTTAAAAAAAGAATTTGGACATTCATATGTACCCGCCTTAAAAGTGGATGATTTAATAACTATTCCAACAGTTGGAGGATTGCCTGCTATTGAAATGCCTAAAGTAGAAATGGCAAAAGTCATTGAAGCAAGAATGGCAGAAATTTTCTCAAGACTACAAAATGAACTTGGTTCAATTCCTGATTTAGGAAAATTAGGTGGAGGTGTTATCCTTGTAGGAGGAGGAGCTTTACTTGATGGTGTTTGTGATTTAGCAAGTGAAATTTTTAGACTTCCATGTCGAGTTGGATTTCCAGAAGCTTTAGGTGGATTAGATAGAAATTATATAAATCCAAAATATACAACAGTGTTAGGATTATTAAAAAATAATGCTAAAAGACAAAATGATAACTCTTCTAAAAAAAGAAAATCAAATGATAAAAAAAACAAAAATAAAATTGTAAGTTTTTTCAAATCTTTATTTTAATATGAAAGGATAAAATTATGGATATAGGAATGTTTGAAGTACAAGATATGGTTCCAGGAGATCAAGCAGCTGTGACTAAAATTAAAGTTGTAGGTGTTGGTGGAGCTGGTGGTAATGCTATTAATCGTATGATTGCTAGTGGACTAAATAATGTATCTTTTGTTGCAATGAATACCGATATGCAAGCTTTACAAAGATCTAATGCTCAAACTAGAATTCCTTTGGGAAAAGCATTAACTGAAGGTTTAGGAGCAGGTGGAATTCCAGAAATTGGAGAAAAAGCTGCTATAGAGAGCAAAGAAGATATTAGAAGTGAACTTGAAGATTGTGAAATGGTTTTTGTAACTGCAGGAATGGGTGGCGGTACAGGAACTGGTGCTGCTCCTATTGTTGCCGAGATAGCAAAATCTTCTAATGCTTTGACAGTTGCTGTTGTTACAACACCATTTTCATTTGAAGGAAAGAAAAAACTTGATTTAGCACAACAAGGAATTGCAAAATTAAGAGAACAAGTAGATACCCTAATTATTATTCCAAATGAATATTTGTTTAATGTTGTTGATAATAATACTCCTATTAAACAAGCATTCCTTATGGCTGATGAAGTTTTATATATGGGTGTACAAGGTATATCTGAATTAATTACTGAACCAGGTGAGATAAATATCGATTTTGCGGATGTAAGAACAGTCATGAAAGGCAAAGGAGATGCCTTAATGGGAATTGGTTTTGGTGAAGGTGAAAATCGAGGTATTGAAGCCGCTAGACAAGCTATTAGTAATCCTCTATTGGCAAATGCTCAAATAGATGGTGCACAAAGTGTATTAGTTAACCTTACAGGTAATGAATCAATTACAATTCAAGAATATAAAGATGTTGTTGAATTGATTACTGAAAAATGTGCTGATAGTGTTATGATTATTGCAGGTCAATCTTTTAATCCAGATTTAGGAGATAGAGTAAAAGTAACTGTTGTTGCAACTGAATTTGATGAAACAAAAGAAAAAGTTGGAGAGAGAGTATTTAATATTCAATCTGAAAAAACAAAAAAAGTTGAACCAGAAAAAAAAGAAGAATTATCTGAAGAATCAAATAAAACTATGGACACAATTAAAATTAATAGATGGCAAGATTTTCAGGATAAAATTGGTAACTCAAGTGGAAGTAGTGATTCGGATGACTATGATATCCCAGCTGTATTGAGATATCAAAAAAGGAAAAACAACAACCATAATAATGATAGATAATATTTCTTTATTGAATCAATATATTGATTATTTACTATATCAAAGACGGTTGCAAAATGCGACCGTCGATGTTTATAAACTAGAAGTTAAATCTTTTTTAAACTTTTTAGAAAAAAATAATTATGATTTATTAAATTTAGAAATATCATATTTAGAAAATTATTTTGAAACAATAAAAGAAGAGAGAAAAATAGGCTCTAGAACCCAAGCAAAAAATTTAAGTGCTTTAAAAAGTTTTATGAAATTTCTTCTTTATAAAAATTATATAAGTGAAAATCCCCTTGATGTTTTTGATCAAATTAATATTGATAATACATTACCTGATGTAATTAGTGAGGAAGAAGTAAATCATTTATTAAATTCTATCAAATTAGTAGATGATTTAGCTATTCGAGACTCCGCACTTTTTGAATTAATATATAGTTGTGGACTTCGGGTAAGTGAAGTAATTAATTTAGAGTTAATTAATTATCAAAAAGACTTCTTAATCGTTCGTGGTAAAAGAGATAAAATGCGATATGTTCCAATTGGTGATATTGCAAAAGAAAAACTTAATTATTACTTAAATAATTCAAGATCTAATCTTTTAAAAAATAAAACACAGTATATATTTTTAGGTCGAAGAGGTAATAAATTAACACGACAAGCTATTAATAAAAGATTGAGTCTCTATTGTAAAAATAGTGGTGTAAATATTCACGTTCATACTCTAAGACATTGTTTTGCAACACATCTATTAAAAGGTGGTGCAGATCTTAGAGTTGTCCAAGAACTATTAGGACATAGTGATATAAAAACAACTCAAATCTATACTCATTTAGATGATCGTGATTTAAAAAAAACATATGAAAAGTATCATAAAAACATAGAAATAGATAAGAATAAATAATATATAATTTTAACAATTATGATATTTTAACTATGTTTAAATTATATTAAAATATTAGTTTATTATATAATAATTATATTAAATATTATTATTATATAATATTTGTGTTTCCTTACTTGAAAAGGTATACTTCTTAGTAGGAATAATTTTATGAAAGCAAAAGAAATATTAAATAATTATGTAAAATATTTAAGAGATATCAGAAATATGAGTGAAAGAACTATAAAAAGTTATGAACTTGATATAAATGATTTTTTGCTTTTCCTAGAGAATAATGAAATAGATTTTTTTAAAATTAATCAAAACATTTCAGTTGAATATATAAAAGCATTAGACAAGAGACATTTATCAAGGAGTTCAATATCTAGAAAAGTAAGTTCTCAAAGAGGTTTTATTAAATATTGTAGAAAGCATAATTTTATTGAAAAAGATATATTTTCAAACATATCCTTAAAACGAGGAGAGAGAAAGTTACCTACAGTTTTAAGTGTTGAAGAGATATATGAACTTTTGACAATAGAAGTTCAAGATTTTAATTCTATGAGAAATAGATTAATGTATTCTCTTCTCTATGATACTGGATTAAGAATAAGTGAAGCAATAAATTTAGAAGTAAGTGATATAAATATAAATAAAAATAGTTTTAAAGTTCTCACAAAAGGAAATAAGCAACGAATTGTTTTTTATACAGATAGAACAAAGTCTTTATTAAAAGAATATTTAAATGAAAGATTAAAAGTTCAAAGTAAAATTTCTAGTATAAAAACAGAAGATAAGAATAAATTATTTATAACAAATTTAGGAAAACACTTGTCTATTTCAACTGTTGAGATTATTTTTGAAAGACAAAGAGTAATTTTTGGTTGGCAAAAGAACTTTACTCCTCATGTATTGAGGCATACATATGCAACTCATTTATTAAATAATGGTGCATCTATTAGAATGGTCCAGCAAATGTTGGGTCATTCAAGTTTATCAACTACCCAAATTTATACTCATGTATCACAAAAAAAAATGAGAGATGTATATTTAAAATCACATCCACATGGAAGGAAATAATATGGGATCATTTAAAGGAACAACAATTGTCGCAGTAAGAAAAAACGGAAAAGTTGCTATTGCTGGAGATGGCCAAGTAACACAAGGTAATACTGTATTAAAAAGTAATGCACATAAAATTCGCCGTTTATTAGGTGGTAAAATTATAACTGGATTTGCAGGTACAACAGCAGATGCATTTACATTGTTTGAATTATTTGAAAATAAATTAAAACAATTTAATGGAGATATTACTCGTGGTGCTGTTGAATTAGCAAAACAATGGAGAACTGATAAATCTCTTAGACAATTAGAAGCAATGATGATTGTAACTGATGGTGATAAAATCTTCTTGATTAATGGTTCTGGTGATGTTGTAGATCCAGAAAATGATGTTATTGGTATTGGCTCAGGTGGTAATTTTGCACAATCAGCTGCATTAGCATATTTAGATGCAAATGTAGATTTAGAAGCAAAAGAAATAGCTGTAAAAAGTATAAAAATAGCATCAGATCTTTGTATTTATACAAGCGATAGAATTATTGTAGAAGAATTATCAAAGTAAGAGGAAAATTATGAATAAAGCACTATTATTAGATGAGATGAAACCATCTCAAATTGTATCTGAATTAGATAAGTATATAATCGGTCAAGAAAAAGCAAAAAGAACAATTGCTATTGCTGTTCGAAATAGAACTAGACGAAAAAGATTGCCAGATGAAATAAGAGATGAAGTATCTCCTAAAAACATGATTTTAATAGGACCTACAGGTTCAGGTAAAACTGAATTAGCAAGAAGAATTAGTAAATTAAGTAATGCCCCTTTTATCAAAGTTGAGGCTACAAAATTTACAGAAGTTGGTTATGTAGGTCGTGATGTTGAATCAATGGTTAGAGATTTAATGGGCATAGCTATGCAGATGGTTACAAAAGAAATGAGTGAATCTTTTAAAGATCAAGTTGAAGGAAAAGTAGAAGAAAGATTACTAGATTTATTATTACCTATAAATACATCTACATCAACTGAAATATCATCATCATCAATTACAGAAACTTCAAAAACAACAAGAGAAAAATTTAGAGAAATGCTTAGAGATGGCAAACTTGAAGATAGGGAAGTTGAATTAGCTATAAAAACAAGAGGTACTGTAGGAATTGAGATGATTGGTGCGAACTCTATGGATGATATTCAAAATGCTATGAATTCATTAGGATCAATGTTTCAACAACCAAAGAAAAGAACTTGTTCAATTAAAAGAGCTAGAGAAATATTAAGAGAAGAAGAAACAGATAAAATGGTTGACCCAGAAAAAGCTAAAGATGAAGCTAAAGAGAGGGTTGAACAAATGGGTATTATTTTCATTGATGAAATTGATAAAATTGCATCAAGTGAAGGTAGTAAACAAGGTCAAGATGTTTCAAGAGAGGGTGTACAAAGAGATATTCTTCCTATAGTTGAAGGAACTAAGGTAAATACAAAATGGGGTATAATTGATACTACTCACATATTATTTATTGCTAGTGGAGCTTTCCACGTATCAAAACCAAGTGATTTGATTCCTGAATTACAAGGTAGATTCCCATTAAGGGTTGAATTAAATGAATTAATGACTGAAGATTTTGAAAGAATTCTTGTTGAACCTAAGAATGCTATTACAATGCAATATCATGAGCTATTAAAAACAGAAGGTGTTGATATTATATTTAATAGTGAAGCTATTAGACGTATTAGTGAAATTGCATATGAAGTGAATTCTACTAATGAGAATATTGGAGCTAGACGTTTATATACAGTTATGGAAAAATTATTAGAAGAATTAAGTTTTAGTGCTGATGAATGTGCTGGACAAACAATTACTATTACAAAAGATTATGTTGATGAGAGATTATCTGATGTAGTACAAGATCAAGATTTATCTAGATTTATCCTATAGGGAGATATTGATGGAGTTTCTAAAAATTGAGGCGAATGATTATGAGGCTGCCATAAAGATTGCAAGACAAAGATATGGTAGTACAGTTCGAATTCATAGCTTTAAAAATATTCCAGCAACTTTTATGAAAAAAAGTTGCTGTGAACTGACATGTTATTTAGTTGGTGAAGTAAATGATGAAGAAAATGATTCCGCTACAATTGAAACTCCTAAAAGTATAGAATTTTCTCATGAAGTAATTGAAAAAATGAAGAAAATATTAATTAAAAATGATTTTTCTAATGATGTTATTGAATCAGTAATTGGAAATTTAATTTGGAATGATGCTTCAGATTTGACAACAATGGAACTAAGGATAATTAAAAGCTTAGTTGATTGTGCTAAGGTTGATCATGAAAGTGTTAGACATCCTAAAAAATATTTTGTTTTACATGGGCCTACTGCAGCAGGAAAGACAATATCATTATTAAAAATGGCCTTATTATATTCAAATCAAATGCAAGAAGAAAATAGAAAAAAAATTGCTATACTTTCTATTGGAGGTTCTTCTAATTTAAACTCAATTTGTGAATTATATGAAATGGATATTTTTCATCTGGGATCCCCTCAAAATTTGAGACATTTTATAGCAGATGTTTCTCCTAGATATGATTTGCTATTTGTTGATTTTGGTGATATTGATAAAGACCTTCGAGATACTATGTTGAATGTATTAAATGATGAAGATACATATCATTATTTATGTTTAAATTCAAGATATAAGTTGAGTGAATTAATACATTCATATAATAGAGTTGTTGATAAATATAATATTAAAAGTGTTGTAGTTACTATGTGTGATGAAGCTGTATCTATTGGTAATGTTTTATCTTTTTGTAAAATAGTTGATTTGCCTATATTATTTTTAAGTGAAGGGAAAAATATTGAGAAAGGATTAATATTACCTGAACCATCATATATTATGAGTTTATTTAAAGGTTTTTCAATAGATTTTAATTCAATGTGGAATCCTTCTTCTTAATTTAATTTATTTTGAGCAATTAGACCTTTAGTTATTTCTTTAATTGCTGGAGCTGCTACATTTGAGCCCCATATTGAAGTTTTACTTGGAGCCATAGCTGCAAAATAAATTATATATTTGGGATTATCAGCATCGATAATTGCTATTGTAGATGACAAATTTTCTCCTCCCTTATAACTTTTAGTTTCTTCATTATATAATTGAGCGGTTCCTGTTTTTGCTGCAATTCTATATCCATCGATAGCAGTATTTATTGCAGTTCCTCCTTCTTCAGTTGCCATTACCATAGTTTCTAGAACATAATTAGCACTTTCTTTGCTAATTATTTGTTTTTTTTCAGAAGCGGGTGTTAGTGTATCTCCAATTTGTCTTATAATTTTTGGTTGAACCAAAATACCATCATTTGCAATTGCAGTAGCAGCAGTTGTTAATGCAAGAGCAGTTGTTGAAAGTTCTTGTCCAAATGCAATTGTAGGTTTAGATCTAATAGACCAATTTTCACTATCGCTAATATTTGATTTAGCTATACCATTTATTGGTAAATCTAATTTATTGTCAAATCCAAATTCTAATAGTTTTTTATTAAATTCTTCTGTATCAGTTTCTAGCGCCCATTTGCTTATAGCTCCATTGCAAGAATATTTTATCATTGTATCTTTTGTTACAGTACCATGTTCATGAGAGCAGTTAATAGTAAATTCATGACCATCTACTTCAAATGTAGTAGATCCCGTGCAATTAAACGGTTCATCAAAGTTTGCTTGATTTAAATCAATTAAAGAAGCAAAAGAAAATATTTTAAAAACAGAACCAGGCTCGTAGCTAAGAGATACTGTGCTGTTTTTCCTTTGTGTAATATTGCTATTATTGATATCATTTAAATCATACCAAGGATAATTAGATATAGCTAAAATTTCACCTGTTTTTGCATCCATAACTAATGCAAAAGCACTTTGAGGTTTGAATTCTTCATAAACTCTTTGAACTTGTAAATCGCATAAATATTGTATATTCATATCTAAAGTGAGATAAACATCATTACCAAAAGTGATATTTTCATTTAGACTAGGTCCAGGGTAAAGTTCTTCATTAAGGGTGTTCTCTATACCTTCTAGACCATTATTATCATATCCAACAAATCCAATTGTTTGACAAGCGTGAAAAGTGTAAGGGTATTCACGTCCATACTTTTTTTCGATTTTTACTAAGTTTTGTAATTTATTATCAGTTACAAATTCTTTAAATGGTTCTAATAAATCATCATCTATTTTTTTTTTAATCAAAGCTTGCAGTTTATATGATTGTGCTATTTCAATAATTTCGTTAATTTCCATATTTAAGAATGGTGCACACTTTTTAGCAATTTCTTCAATATCGTTTATTTTATCTACTCTAAAGCTACAACTATAATAGGGTACTTCAATTGCAAGGAGTTTAGAATTTCTATCATAGATGTTTCCACGGATTATTGTATTTGCTATTTGAGGGTCATCATATTCAATTTTATCATCTTTTGTGTTTAAATTTATAATTATTATTCTAATAAATATTATTAAAAATAATATAAAAATAATTAATTCGGCCCATGAAAAAATTTTTTGTTTTTTTGTAGAATCCATGATGATTTTATAGTACAGTAGAATAAAGGAAATGTCGATATGAATGATTTTGATATAATAAATAATAATGCAAATAATAACAATTCAAATAATAATAATAACAATAAAAAGTCCTCTTTAAAAATTTTATTTTTAATGGGATTTGTTATAGTGATATTAATTGCTTTAGTATTATTTCAATATATAAAAGATAGTACTAGTTCAAATCAAGACGATAAAAATGAAAAATTAATAGAAGTTAATACTGTTGAGGTTGTAACACAACAAACCTCTTCTTTAGAAGAAGATCAAGTTTCAAGCATATCTGATTCAAAGATTACACCTGTAATTGTTCCAGATAATAATATAGTTGCAATGGATATTTCTAAAGCTAGTTTAGAAAGAGCCAAAGAAGGTAAGATGAATGTCTCAAAGCATATTGTCCAATCTAATGAAGACATTAATTCTATTGCCAAATTATATAATTTAAAAGTTCAAACTCTTATTAGCTATAATGAAATAAAAAATATTAGTGGTGTTGTTGAAGGTATTGAATTAGAAATTCCAGATAGAAATGGTAGAATTTATACTGTTCAATCTGGAGATATGTTATCAACAATTGCAACGAAATATTGTCCAACAATAGGCTGGCAAACTTTGCAAGAGCTTAATGGTTTGTATGATGAGAGTTTAGATGTTGGTGATAAGATATTTATTCCAGATATGAGCGACATATTAGCTAATCCAACAATTAATACAGTTATTAATACTTTTATAAAACCTTCAAGTGGAAGTATTATCGCTAAATATGGTCAATTTATTTCTGATAATCCATACAACGATGATATTAGTTTAGATGGCGTTCTTATTAATGCAACAACAAGTATTAATCCTAGTGCAAAAGGTACAGTTGTAGATATATCAACTAAAAAAGACAGTGGAAAGAAATATATCAAAATTGCACATGATGGTGGATATGAGAGCGTTTATGGTAATTTAGATAAAGAATTAGTATCGATTAATGATGAAGTTACTATAAGTGATGTTATAGGTGAAATAAATGATGAAGAACAGATTTTATATTTTGCTATTATTCAAAGTGGAATTCCATTAGATCCTGAATCATTTTTCTAGTAAATAATAAAGCTATGAATTTTTCTAAGAAAGGCAGGAGTTTATCATTTAAATAATTTTATAATTGAATAAAACATGAAAAAGCTTTCCTTTTTTATTATTATTTATATGAATTTGATATTAACAATTATATATACAAATTGGTGATAATTATTAGAAAATGATGTTTGATAAAACTTATTTTATATAAATCAAAGAATCAAAAATAATATACTTAAGTTAATTATAAAAAAAAGCACACCTCAATTTGAGGTGTGTTTTCTAAAAGAAATATAATTTAAATTATAAAGTTTGTAATACTTTATTTGCTAAGTCTCTTGGAGCTTCAACATAATATTTATCAGCAATACATTCTAATAAAATTAAATCACCAGCTATACCATTAGTTCCATTAGCATTAATTTTTAATACATTTTCCAAATCATAATATAGATTTTCTTCATAATCAGCTGTTAGTAGATAATCATCAACACTATCTCCTGTATTTGCTTTAATAGTGTCACTATAAACAAATCTTATTTCTGGTTGAACACCAATAGCTGCAGGGAATTCAATAGCATCAAATAAGAAGAATGTATGACCTGAGATATCATCTAAATCTATGTCTTCGTTAATTAAATCAGCTACAAGATTTATTTTTCTTCCTGAATTTAGTAATGGTCTTGCATCCATTGAATAAACTAAAGAACCTGCAGTGTTATCAGTTTTTACACGTTCTGAGCTAAATTCACCTGCCATTGTTAAAGCGTTAGGAACATTTGTAGGTGCTCTATTAGCATCAACTCTTTCTATTGTATTATTAGGAATGCCAATTCCAAAATCAATGGTTGATTGGTTATTATCTGAATAAACTACTGATACTTTAAATCTGTCATACATGCTATCAGTGTTATTATATGAACCACTCTTAATTTGATTTGTTGCTAAATCAATAATTTGATATTGAATATCAATTTCATAATCAAAATCAATTGTAATATCTTTTACATTCCAACCTGTGCTTCCAAAAGCTGAAGTGCTTGATGGATATCTGTAACTATATTGCATAGCAGGATCCATAAAGAATAGGTGGGTTGCTCCTGAGTATTTTGCATAATTTATTGCTTTTGTTAAATTCATATTTTCAAAATTTAAGGTGTCATCTAATCTTACGTCAATAAATTGATCTGTTGCTATTTTTTTTGCAAAAGTATCAAGCATTGGATAAATATCAACAGAATTACGAGGTTGAGCTCCTGCAACAAAAACAACAATAGTAGCTTTTTCTTTAGCGGTTTTAATTAATAGATTTAATTCAGGATCATTGTAACCATTATTTCTTGCTTTAATAAAATAAGTGTAAGCTGTTTTTGCGTTTTCTCTATCTCCAAAGATTAAGAAATTTTTGCCTTCATTTATATATTTTTCATTTAAAATATTAGTTGCAGCTGTTTTATCTGCATTGATTTTTGCAATATTTGGAATAGGATAAATATTCATTATATTGGCAGCTTGAACTGATACACTTTGAGATAAGAAAGCACTATATACGTCTAATAAATTCTCATATGATTCAATAGTATCTTGGGATAATAGAGTTTGAATTTGTGTTTCTTTATTTGCACTTTCAATTTTCCATGATTCTTTAGCTATGTATAGAGCCTCACCATTTGCAGGTTCTTCTTTCAAAGCTTTAAGAGCGTCTTTAAGTGCTGTAGTATAATCACCTTTTTGGAAAGCCTTGTTTGCTTTTTCTAATGGTGTAGCACAAGAAAGGAAAAGTGAAGAAATCAAAATAGAAAAAATTAGAATAGATAGAATATTTCTATTTTTAGTATTTCTCTTTGTAAATTTTATTGACATAAATAACCTCCTAAAAATTATTTACAGTTTAATTCATTATAGTGTAAATAACAACTTTTTTCTTAAATAGTAACAAAATTTGAAGTGTTTTTTTAGTTTTTCTTTAGCTAAATACAAATATTTCTAGATTAAATATTAGTTAGATATCAATTATTTTATAATTTTTATTTTGACATAAAAAAACTGATGAGATTATAAAGTTATTGTTCTTAAAACTCATCAGTTATAATTAAAAATTAAATATTAAACATTTCTACCATGGCAATTTTTATATTTTTTGCCAGATCCACAAGGACAAGGATCATTTCTTCCAACCTTTGGAGTAGTTCTTTTTACTGTCATAGGTTTTTCACTTGTAGTTCTATTGCTTCTTGTTTGATTTGCAGCGCTATTTGCTTTATCTTGGAAAGCAGCTGCTTTTGAATGTCTTTCAACAGTTTTTGTTGGTCTTCTTCTATTGTAGTTTTCTTTATTTTCTTTAATTTGAACTCTAATTAATGTTTGAGCAATAAACTTATCAATATTGAATAACATTTCATTGAATATATCAAAGCCTTCAAGTTTATATTCTACAAGAGGATTTTTTTGTGCAAAAGTTCTAAGACCTACAGCTTCTCTAAGTTCTTCCAACATTGAAAGATGATCTTGCCACCTTATATCAATTTGTTTTAGATAATGGAATCTTAAGAAATCGTTAAAAGGTTTTTCTGTTACTAATGCAATTTTTTCATTAATGCTATTATCAATTTCATTATTAATATATTCAATCCAATCGGTTTCTGTTTTCAAATCTTCTTTTGCAACAACATCAAAGAATAATTGGGATTTACAATCATCAATAATATGATTAATTATCTTACCATCTTTTTCTGCAAAAGCATCTTTTACAATTGTTTCAACTAATTCATGATAAATGTCTATTACTTTATGCAAAATGTCAGTATTGGCTAAAATATCATCTCTTCTTGAATATATAAAGTTTCTTTGTTCATTCAATACATCATCATAATCAAGAAGATGCTTTCTGATTTCAAAGTTTCTCTCTTCAACTCTTTTTTGGGCTCTTTCGATTGAACCTGTTAACATTTTATGTTCTAGAGGTTCTCCATCTTTCATACCAATTCTACCAAGCATTTCTTTTAAGTTATCATTTGCAAATAATCTCATAAGTGTATCATCAAGAGAAACGAAGAATTTAGAATTACCTGGATCTCCTTGTCTACCAGATCTACCTCTTAATTGGTTATCAATACGTCTAGATTCATGTCTTTCTGTACCAATTATACAAAGACCTCCTAGCTCTTTAACTTTTTCATACTGTTTTTGCCATTGTGGTTTTACTTTTTCAATTGCTGTTGCTAACTCTTCGGCCGTAGCTTCTGTTCCACAAAGTTTCATAGCCATATTGTTTAAGCTACCACCAAGTTTAATATCAGTACCACGTCCAGCCATGTTAGTTGCAACTGTAACAGCTCCAATGGCACCAGCTTCTTCAATAATTAAAGCTTCTCTTGCATGGTTTTTTGCATTTAATACTTCGTGTTTAATACCAACTTTTCTAAGAAGTGTAGAAACAATTTCACTCATTTCAATAGAAACCGTACCAACAAGTATTGGCTGACCGGTTTCATGAACTTTTTTGATTTCATTCACAATTGCATTAAGTTTAAATTTTTCATTATAATAAATCAAATCTTGATTATCAATTCTAGCAATAGGTCTGTTTGTTGGAATAACAACTACATCTAAGTTGTAAATTTTCATAAACTCAGTGCTTTCAGTTTCTGCAGTACCGGTCATACCTGATAGTTTATTATACATTCTAAAGAAGTTTTGGAATGTAATTGTAGCGAGAGTTTTATTTTGTCCTAGAACTTTTATTTTTTCTTTTGCTTCTATAGCTTGATGAAGTCCATCACTATAGCGTCTACCATGTAATATACGCCCTGTAAATTCATCTACTATTTGAATTTGTCCTTCTTGAACAACATAGTCAACTTCTTTAGCAAATAACTTTTCAGCTTTTACAGCTTGGGTTACGTAATGAACAAACTCAAAGTTTGATCCTTCATACAAACTACCGGATATTACATGATATTGTTGTAGAAGTTCTTCGATATGATTCATCCCTTGGTTTGTGAAAGCAATAGTTTTTTTCTTTTCATCGATTTTATAATCGCCTCTTTCATCAAATTTAGCATTTTTATCAAATCTATCAAGGGGATCCATTTCATAATAATCATTAGTTTTAGGATCTTTTTCACATTCTTTTAATGAGGCAACAATCTTTTGAGCACCTATTACTTGTTGTGAATCATCTTCAGCTTGTCCACTAATAATTAAAGGAGTTCTAGCTTCGTCAATTAAGATAGAGTCAATTTCGTCAACAATACAATAATGATGTTTTGGTTGAATTTTATCATCAATTGACCATTTCATATTATCTCTTAAATAATCAAACCCAAATTCATTATTGGTGCCGTATGTAACATCTCTACTGTAATTTACTCTTCTTGTCTCATTATCTAAGGATGAAATAATAACACCAACGGATAATCCTAGATAATTATAAACAGGTTCCATCCATTTTGCATCACGTTCTGCTAGGTAATCATTAACAGTTACAACATGAACACCTTTTCCTTCTAAAGCATTAAGATAAGCTGCAGGAACACAAGTTAAAGTTTTACCTTCACCAGTTTTCATTTCTAGAATTTTACCTTTATGAAGAACATATGCACCCATGATTTGCACATCATAGTGTCTTTGTCCTAAAACTCTATAACCGGCTTCTCTTGCTAGAGCAAAGGCTTTAGGTAATATTTGCTCTAAAGTTGTTTCATTAGATTGAATTTGTCTCTTGAATTCTTCTGTTTGTTTTAAAAAATCTTCTTTGCTTAAGGATTTTGCCCAGCTTTCTTGTTCATTAACTTTTTGAACGATAGGTTTTAATGTTTTTAAATCTCTATCTGATTTTGATCCGAATATACGGCTAAATATTGACATTCATTTCTCCAAATATATTTTTTTGGCTATATTCACTATTATACATTAAAATAGCGCAATGAAAAGCCGAATTTTTCTATCTTTAAGAATATATTATTGCTAATATATTTAAAAATAATAATAATTTGTTATTATGTAAATAATAAAAGAGAATTTAATACAAAAATATTATTATGTGTCAATTTGCCTCTTTTGTTGCGTATTTTTGTTCCCTATGGTATTTTTTTTATATGAAAATAATTTTTTGTGGTGGTGGAACGCTAGGACATATAAATCCTGGTTTATCAATTATTAGCTATATTAGAACTCAACGTGATGATATTGAATATGTATGGGTTGCTAGAAATAGTGAAGATGAAATTAATGCTATAAAAAATGATAATATAAAATGTTATTCAATTACGACAGGAAAACTAAGAAGACAATTATCAATTAAAAATGTTTTTGATATTTTTAATGTTATTATAGGATATAATCAATCTAAAAAAATATTAAAAAAAGAAAAGCCCGATTTAGTTTTTTCAAAAGGAGGCTTTGCTTCGGTTCCAGTTGTATATGCGGCCAAAGCTTTGGATATTAAAGTAATAACCCACGAATCAGATATAACATTAGGTTTAGCTACTAGACTTAATTTAAGAGTTGCAAAGAAAATTCTAAAAGGTTTTCCTTTAACTAGTGAGGAGGAAGCTGATAGTAGGTTTGTCTATAGTGGAAATCCAATTAGAGATGATTTATTATATTTTAATTCTTTGAATATTGAGGAATATGAGCATAAATTATCTATGGGACTAAAGGATGAATATAGCGATAGTGTTATAATTACAAAATCTAAAATAGATAACAAGTTTGAGAAAGGTAAAAAATTTATCTTAATACTTGGTGGTTCTCTTGGTTCTGTTCCTATTAATAATTTAATAGATAATAATCTAGATATACTTTGTCAAAAATATAATATTTATCATCAAAGAGGTAAAAGAGATTATTCAACTCGTAATTATCAAGATAAAGACATTAATAGAAATAACTACATAAGCACAATGTTTATAAAAAATGAGCTTGGCTATTTACTGAAAAAAGCAGATTTAGTTATTAGTCGTTGTGGAGCTAATACTTTAGCAGAAGAAGTTTATTTTAGAAAAAATATAATAGGTATACCTTTATTAACAAATGCTAGTAGAGGGGAGCAAATTCAAAATTGTGAATATTACCAAAGATTTGGTCTTTTAGATATTTATAAAAATTCTATGAACATTATAGACACTATTGAAAATTCAATTGATAATGAAAATATAAAAAAAAGAAATAAAGCTTATGATATATTTTTTGAAAAAAATGAAATAAATAACGCAAAAGATAAAATATATTCTATAATAAAAGAAACATTAATTTAAGGAGAGTATTTTATGAATTTCACTTTAGAATTGGGATCATATGTATTAAATATAATTGATATTGTTATATTAGGTATTGCTTTAATTGCTGGAATTGCTGGAGCATTTGAAGGATTTGCAAAAAACTTTTCATCAAAAGCAGCTCTTATAGTTGGATTAATTGCAGGTATGATGTTTACAGAATTAGTATCTGAAAAAATATTCTCAGAGTTTAATCTATCTCCAATTTTAACTTCTTTGTTTAGTTATATGATATGTTTCATAATAGGTTATATTTTAATGTTAATGATAGGTAATTTGCTATCAGCGGGTTTAGAAGGAGTAGGTCTCGGTGCAATCGATTCTTTATTAGGTTTTGTTTGGGCAATTGCTTTTACAATTCTAATTTTTTCATTTGTGATTATGTTGTTAGAATATCAAAATCTATTTGATTTTAAACCTTTAATTAATACTTCCTTTTTAAATGAGAATTTGTTCTCAAAGATAATTCCATATGTAACAGGATTTTTAGAAAATGTTGGATAAGTTAAAAAATACACAACCTATGTTAACTCAAATATTTGAAAAAGCAATAATTAGTGGGACGTTTAGTAATTCTACTTTATTTTGTGGTCCCAAATATTCTTCAAAAATGACTGCTGCTATTGAAGTAGCAAAGGCTCTCTCCTGTACTGAACATAAGTATGGAGAGAGTTGTAGTTGTAAAACATGTAATCTTTATGATAAATACATAATGCAAAATATGGTAATTGTATCAAATAGAGATCATGAAAATAGAATAAATGCTGCAATTACAACTTATTTAGATAGTAGAAGTGATTATTCTAAAGAATTTTTGATTAAAACAATAAGGGTATTACTTCTTTCATATCATAATGGGATATACACTGATAAAAATAAAAAGTTATTTGAAAATGCATATCAAGTTAGTGAATTAATAAATGATTTTGATCAAAATAAAGAAACTTTAAAAGTAAGAGAAGCAAGTCGTTTTATAAAATCTTTAAGAGAAAGTTTAAAACCACTTTTAACCGTTAGTAAGAAAACTATGACAAATCTTAGTGTAGATGGAGTTAGAGCTCTTCAAATTTGGTTGAGTAATACATTAGTAAACGAAAAGGTTAGAGTTGTAGTAATAGAAGCAATTGAAAAAGCAAATGAAAGTGTAAAAAATTCATTATTAAAAATATTAGAAGAACCTAATGAAAATGTATATTTTATCTTATTAAGCGAAAATCCAAATAGGATAATGCAAACAATACTTTCAAGAGTTAGAAGATATTCTTTTTCTCCCATCAGTATTGATAGAGAGAAAAATTTATTAGAACCTCTTAATTTAAATGATAATATTGATACTTTTGAAAAATATATCCTCAATTCTAGTGGCATGAAAATTAAAGAAATAGATTCTACAATAGGTTATTTATTTGCTTCATTTAACGAGAAAAGAGATATTAATAGTGAAGAATTAGCTTCTTTTATTAATATTCTTGATTATACTTCAAATGATGAGTACATTATTAATTCATTTATAAATAAAATAAATGAATCATACAGAAATAATATTATTAGCGCATTTGAAGCAAAACAAATTGTTAATGATATTAGTGAGGTAATAAATAATCAAAGGATATTTAATTTACCTAAAAAAAATATGTATGAAAATATATATAGAAAAATGATGGAGAGAATTAATGCATAATTTTGTAGCTAGAGCTTTAAATAAGATAGAGCAACTAGATATTAGACAAATAGAGCAATTAATAAGACGTGAAGATGCTCATATTACTACATTAGAGCATGTATTAGATAATCTACCACAAGGTATTGTATTAATAGATAGTGATAAGAAGGTAGTATATATAAATCAGTTTGCTATAATGCTACCTCCCATAAAAAGAATGAAATCATATGAAGGGGTTTCGATTTCAAATATTATTTTAGATAAAAATATCACTAAATTTTTAAATGCTGAATTTAATCGAATAGGATATAATGAAGAAGATAATGAATTTAATTATCAATGGGGTGAAGAAGTTAAAACTATTCAACTGACTGTTGAAAGAATTGATGATTTTGATGGTGATGGTGACGCATATATACTAGTATTTAATGATATAACTGTAAGTAGGCGTAACGAAGCAAGACTTAGGCGTAGTGAGAATTTAGCTAGTATGACTACAATGGCTGCTGGGGTTGCTCATGAAATAAAAAATCCTCTTGCAGCTATGAGTATTCATCTTCAACTATTAAATAAAGCTTTTGAGAGAAAAGAAACACTAAAAATCGATGATGCAGCTAGATATATAAATGTTCTATCTGAAGAAATTGACAGGTTGAATTCAATAGTAGTTGATTTTTTATTTGCTGTTAGACCTATGGATACTCAGCTTAAATTAACTAGTATATCAAAAGCTGTAAATGAAATTTGTGATTTTGTAGAACCTGAATTAACAGAGAATAAAGTTCAACTTATTAGAGATATAAAAAGTACACCAAAGGTAGAATTAGATAATAACTTATTCCGACAAGCTCTTCTTAATATTATAAAAAATGCAATGAATGCTATCGAAAAGAAAGGTAAGATTGTTGTTTGTGTTAAGCATTTAGGAGACGAGGTAGTAATTACTGTAAAAGATACAGGAAAAGGAATGAGCAAGGAAACTCAAAATAAAATTTTTGAACCTTATTTTACAACAAAAGCAAGTGGTACAGGTCTTGGGCTTACTGTAGTGTATAAAGTAATTAAAGAACATAAAGGTGAAATTCGAGTTCACAGTGACAAAGGTAAAGGCAGTGAGTTTATAATTACTTTACCTGTTCCTCATAGTGAAAGATTGGCAATTGATGATTCTTTGGAGATTTTAAATGAATAATAAAACAATATTAGTAGTTGATGATGAGAAAAATATTAGAGAAGGTTTATCTTTAGCATTAGAATTAGAAGATTATAATGTTTTAATGGCAGAAGATGGAGCAATAGCATGGTCTCTTATTAAAAAAAATGATGTTGATTTAGTTATTACTGATTTAAGAATGGAGAATATGAGTGGTGAAGAACTATTAAAAAAAATTGTTTCATCATATCCAAATATTCCTGTGGTAATTTTAACTGGCCATGGAACAATTGAAACTGCTGTAAAAGCTATGAGAAATGGAGCTGTTGATTTCTTTACTAAACCCTTAGATTTAGATAGATTATTACTTCTCGTAAAGAAATCCTTAAAAAATAAAGATCTCCTTGATGAAAATAAAAAGATAAAAGAAGAATTAGCTGCTCTAAAAGCTTATAGAAACTATGGTAAAATGATAGGTAATAGTTCAAACATTAAGCGTTTATTAGAAACAATTAATCAAGTAGCACCAACAAAAGCTTCTGTTTTAGTTACAGGAGAAAGTGGTGTAGGTAAAGAATTAGTCGCTGATGCTCTTCATCAAATATCAAATAGACGTGAGGGCCCCTTTATTAAAGTACATTGTGCTGCATTAAGTGAAAGTTTGTTAGAAAGTGAACTTTTTGGACATGAAAAAGGAGCTTTTACAGGAGCTGTAAGTACAAAAAAAGGTAGATTTGAATTAGCTAATGGCGGTACAATTTTTCTTGATGAGATAGGGGAGATAAATCTAGCAACTCAAATAAAGATACTTAGAGTTTTGCAAGAGAGACAATTTGAAAGAGTTGGTGGTGAAAAAACAATTGAAGTAGACGTTAGAATAGTTGCAGCAACAAACCGTGATTTATTAGATGAAATAGAAAAAGGTAATTTTAGAGAAGATTTATATTATAGACTTAATGTAGTTCATCTTGAAGTTCCTCCTTTAAGAAATAGGAAAGAAGATATTCCTTTACTAATGACTTCATTTTTAGAGCAAATAAATAAAGAAAATGGAACAAATGTTAAAGGCTTTAGTGCTGATGCGAAGGCCGCTCTCTATAAATATGACTGGCCAGGTAATATTAGAGAACTTAGAAATTGTGTTGAAGCTGCTGTTGTATTATCTAAAGATGAGTTTGTTAATTTAAAAGATTTACCTCCACAAATTCAAACAAATACTGAAAATGGAACAGTTAATATTGAAGTTGGATTATCCCTTGCAGAAATAGAGAAACAGGCTATTTTATCTACTCTGACAAGCTGCAAAGGAAATAAAAGTAAAACGGCAGAAGTTTTAAAAATTGGTAGAAAAACACTGCATAGAAAATTAGAAGAATATAACAACGAAGAAAAATAAAAATGACAGATTTAGAAATAGAAGATATTTTTGATAGTGGCGGTGCTATATCTAAAAATTTTGATAATTATGAAATAAGGGCCGGTCAAATAGAAATGGCAAAACTTGTTTCAAAAGCCATTGATAATAATTCAATTGCAATAATAGAAGCTGGAACAGGTATTGGTAAAAGTTTTGCATATTTAGTACCTTCTATTTATAATGCAATTGAAAATGGTGATGAAAGGACTGTGATCTCTACAGCTACAATAAATTTACAAGATCAATTATATAAAAAAGATGTTCCGAAAATTTTAGATATTTTAAATGTTGATATTAATGTTGCTTTAGCTGTTGGTAGAGGTAATTACCTTTGTTTAAGACGTTTCAGCGATGAAATCTCTAATAACCCCTTATTTTTAAGAGATCCTGATTCAAAAGAAGCAAAGTTTAAGAAATGGGTTAGTGAAACAGAAACAGGGCTGTTAACTGAATATCATAGAGTGCTTCCTTTTGAAAGAAATAAAATTAATAGTGATGGCGAATTGTGTTTAAATTTTCAATGCCCATATATCAAAGAATGTTTTTACCAAAAGAGTAAGATAAAGTTACAAAAAGCTAAAATAATAATCAGCAATCATTATTTATTATTTACTGATTCAAAGAGTAGGTATGATAATGAGATAGGTTATGATGAAGATAATGTTTTGCCAGCTTATAATAGACTGATTATTGATGAAGCTCATAACATAGAAGAGACTTCCTCTGAGTATTTTTCACAAAATTATAGTAATTATAATTTGATTAGGAAGATTGATAACCTTTTGTCCACAAGTAAAAAATCATCAAAAAACTTGATAGAACAATTAGCAAAGTTTTCAAATCAAGGTTTTGACCATCAAGACTTAATAAAGAAATATAATTTGTTAAAACAACAGGTTACTTCTTTGAGTCAATATTTATTAACAACTTTTGAAAAGCAAAATTATAAAAGTGTATATTTAGTAAAATCTCAAAAAAACAGAATGTTAAATTTTATTGATCAATCAAAACTGATAATTGAAACAGCAGTTTCTATTAATAAAATGATGGATCAATTTATTAACAACTTGAAAGAGGATGATAGTTATTTAATTCTTCAAAAAGAGATTGAATCAAACCATTTTAGAATAATGGCAAATATTGTTGTTCTAACAGAATTTATAGATTTTGATAGTTGGCAAGAAGATCAAATTCATTGGTTCAATCCAGAGAGAAGGCGGGGTGATGTTGTAGATATTTCAACAATAATAACTCCACTTAATATGAGTGAATTATTAGTTAATTGTGTGTTTAAAGAGATAGAAACAGTAGTTTTAACAAGTGCTACTTTAAATCTAAGTGATGAATTTAAATTTTTTAGTTCTAGAGTAGGTCTGCCCTATACAAAAAATAGAGATTTTATTAAAGCGTCTTTTATATCTCCTTTTGATTATGAAAATAAATTATTGTTATTAACTCCGAGAGATGCTTGTCCTCCTCCAGCTTACATTGATCCAAAAGATAAAGATTCAAAAAAGAAAAAAGATAATAGTGAAAAAGAATATATTTTGTATATGAGTGATACAATATTTAATAGTGTATTATCTTCATCGGGAGGAGCATTAGTACTTTTTACATCTCGTGATATGATGAATAAAGTATATGCAGAAGTTTTAAATAGATTTGAAGATAGTGATTTAACATTATTAGTTCAAGGTGAAACTTCTAAACATAGATTAATAAATAAATTTAAAAAAGATGATAATTCAACACTTTTTGCTTTATCTTCGTTCTGGGAGGGTGTTGATGCTCCTGGAAATACCCTTAGACTTGTAATTATAGTTAAATTACCTTTTTCTGTTCCATCTCATCCTATTGTAAAAGCTAGAGCAATTGATTTTGAAAAAAGAGGAGAGAGTGGTTTCTTTAATTTATCACTTCCTATGGCTACTATGAAGTTAAAACAAGGCTTTGGACGATTATTGAGAAATACAGCTGATTATGGTGTTGTTCTTTTATTAGATAGTCGAATAAGTCAAAAGTCCTATGGTCAATATATGTTAAGAGCCCTTCCTCCTTGTTATCATGTTGATACAACAACTAAAGATGTTAGTGAAAAAATAGAGAATTTTTTATATAGTGAAAGGTAATATATGATTGATGAAATAATTAAGTTATTAGAAGCAAAATCAGATAGTAATATTAAGCAAAGATATATAAATAATGGTGTTACAAATAGAATAATTGGTACTAAATATTCTGATATTAAAACAATATCTAAAGTTTATAAAAATAATAATAAATTAGCTATAGAATTATATAATTCTGATATATACGAATGTATGTATTTAAGCAAATACATATTTAATAAAAATGATTTAAATGAAAATTTGATTTTGAATTGGGTTATTAATGCAAAAAATTTCAATGTTATTGAAAACATTTTATGCCAAGTTGCATTTTATTTAGAAAACATTGAACAAATTATTTTTCAAAACTTAGATAATAAAAATGATAACTTAAGATTATTTTCTTATTGTTTATATACTCAATATATTTCTATTGAAGATAGTAAAAATATTGATATAAATAGATTAAAATTAGATATACAAAAAGTTATTAAAAATATACATGATGAAGAAAATAGGATTAGGTATGTAATGAATAATTTCTTATTATCTTGTGGTGCTTATATAACTGAATTAACTGATTATATTCTAGAAATATCTGATCAAATTAAAGATGTAGAGATTGATATGAATGGTACATATTGTAAAGTTCCAAATATAAAACCCTATATTTTTAAGATGCAAAAGATGAATAAGATTGGGAAAAAGAGAAAAACTGCAATCATTTAATATTCTTTTGACTATATATATATTAAGTAAAACCAACAATAATAATGTTGGTTTTATTTATATATTAATATTATATTGACAATAGTGTGTGTTATACACTATTATGAATATGAGGTGATTGATATGACTGATTTAGACAAGATTACTGATAATTTAATAGGTGAACTAAAAAGAGGGACTTTAGTAATAAGTGTGTTATTAAATTGTAAAGAACCGATTTATGGATATTCACTTGTTCAGACATTGAATGAAAAAAAAGTAAATATTGATAAAAATACTCTTTATCCACTTTTAAGAAGACTAGATAAACAAGAATTGTTAAATAGCTTTTGGGATACTAGTGAGAATAGAGCTAGAAAGTATTATCAAATTAGTGAATCAGGAAAAGAAATTTTAGCAAAATTATTAATCGAATGGAATAATATAAATAAAAGTATAGAGAATATGATATAGGAGGAGCTTTTATGGAATTAATTGATAAATATATTTATGAAATAGGTAAAAAGTTACCATTAAAATCAAAAAAAGAAATAATTAATGAATTACAATCTTTGATGCTTGATGAAATTGAGTCTCAATATGGAACTAATCCAAGTGATCAAGAATTACGTGAATATATCAATGATTATGGTTCTCCTTGGGAAGTAGCAGCAAGATATAGAAAAGAGGAAATGATTATATCAAATGCATATTCTGAACTTTATTATTTATTAATAAAAATAGTTGTATTTGCTCTTTCTATAGCATTTTTAACAATATTTATTATTAATATTGTAACTCATTTAGATAATCCTAATATATTAAATAATGTATTTAAACTATTTGGAAATATTATTTCAGCGAGTTTAAGCGGAGTAGGAGCTGTTACTTTAGTATTTATTTTGATTAGCAGAAATTTTGAAGAAAAAGAAATTGATATTGATATACCATGGAATGCAAAAGAATTAGATTCTGTACATATTACTAAAGATAAAGAAAGTAAAGGAGCTCTAGCATTTGAGTTGATATTATCAATAATCTTTTTATCTTTACTAAACTACGCACCAAGATTTATTGGATTTTTAGAAGCTTCTTTTGAAAGAAGTACTATCGAGCTAGGACATTATATTAATCAAGAAGTGTTTAGCTCATTATTGTTGCTTATCTCAGTTGTATGGGTTATAGAAATAGTTTCAATTGTTTTAAAATTAGTTGTTGAAAATAAATATACATATCTTTTTGAGATTATCACAAATATATTAAATTTAGGTGTTTTGATTTATATAATTCAATTTGATAGTTTATATATTAACTATCAATCAATTTTAGGCTTTAGAGCAATATTTGTATTTGCATTTATTGCAGGAATAATTGATTTGATAACAAATATCTGTGATTATGTTAAATATTATATTTTAGAGAATTAAATTTAAACATAAAAAAATGTTGCAGAGTCATTTTCTAGACATATGCAACATTTTTTGTTAATAAATAATATTATTCAACTATAGCTAACACATCACCCATATTGATAATTAATAATTCTTCACCATCAATTTTGATTTGAGTTCCAGCATATTTATCATGTAAAATTTTATCACCAATTTTAACAGTGATTGCATCAGTGTCATCACCTACAGCAATAACTGAAGCAATTTGAGTTTTTTCTTGTGCTGATTGTGGGATATATAAACCACTTGCAGTTTGAGCTTTTACTTCATCCATTTTTACTAAAATTCTGTCACCTAAAGGTTTTACTGTCATTTTATATTCTCCTATGAGTTATTTTATATAAATAATTTTTGAAATTTAATAGTATTTCACTTTCTTAAATATAACAATATAAAAAGCATGTGGCAACATTATATGATTATTTTTTTTATAAGAAAAAAAGTTGTCGATTTTAATATATTTAATTATATTTTTATTGAAAGCTAGAGAGGTCAAAAATGGAAGTTAATACAGGTTTAATAAAATTAGAAAATAACAATGATTTTTTCTTTAAAAATAAAAAATCTCAGCTTTCTATTGCTGAAATTTTTTATAAATTAGCTAACACGTTTTTAGATGAAAAAGATTTTGTTAAAGGCTTAGATTGCTTTTGTGATACATTTTTATTGCGAAATAAGGAAGTAGAATTATTAGAGGATGATTTTTTAGAATTTTTTAAAATACAGTTTATAATTTATCTACTAGGTAAAAAGAAAATAAAAGTAGCTTTGAGTGAAGGTGATATGATTTTCGATTTAATTGAGGAAACCTTTATACAACTATCAAAAGAAATGAGAGAAAGCCCTTTTTTAATTAAAAATGAAAATAAATTTAATTTCTATCAAACTATTGAGATTGATTTTCCTTGGATGATGTTTGAAGATGCAAATTTTGCTTGAAATATGTGAAAATGGGACAAAAAGGACCTTATCTTGTTGGATTTTGGTCTAGATGAGTCATAATGATACATTTAATTGTATTTATAATATGAGCGGGTCAATATGACCTGTTTTTTTTATATTTATTGATTGATTTTTAGAAAAAATGTTAATAAATGCTCTTTTTACCCTCCTATTATCAGTTTTTTTATTTTGGCACGTAAATTGCATATAAATTTACAACAACTTGGAGGAACTAACATGGATAAGGAAATTAATATGTTAAATAATAGAAATAATATAAGTGAAGACTCTAGTGTACTTTCAATGTATATGAAAGAATTAAATAAATTACCTTTAATTACTCATGAAGAAGAAGTTGAGTTATTCAAAAAAATTAAGAAAGGTGATTTAAGAGCTAGAAATAAAGTTATAGAATCTAACCTCCGCTTTGTAGTTAAGATTGCTAAAAAATACCAAAACCAAGGATTACCATTAGATGACTTAATCAATGAAGGCAATATTGGATTAATGACAGCTATTGATAAATTTGATATAGATAAAGGGTATCATTTCATTTCTTATGCAGTTTGGTGGATCAGACAGTCAATAATGAAAGCAATCAATGAGAAAAGTAGAGCAGTTAGACTCCCATTAAATAGATCAAACGAATTATTACAAATTCAAAAAGCTCAAAAAGAATTAACTTTAGTAAACAACGAAGAACCATCTGTTGAGGAAATCGCTGATGAAACTCATTTAGATGTAAAGGTTGTGAAGAATTTAATATCTGTATCAAAAGACTTAGTAAGTTTAGATGCTCCAGTGTTTAAAGATAATGAAACAAATAGCATTTCAGATTATATTGAATCAGATATTGAAACTCCAGATGCTCAAGTTATGAGTTCAATTATGATTGATGATATCAATGAAGCTCTTAATCAATTAAGTGAAAAAGAAAAAGATATCATAGAATATCGTTTTGGTTTAAATAATAAAAGCCAAATGAGTCTTAAACAAATCGGTGAAATTTATAATCTAACAAAAGAAAGAATTAGACAAATCGAGAAGAGAGCTCTACAAAAATTAAATAATACTGAAATCTATAGAAGTTTAGAAAGCTATAGTGCATAAAAAACCTTATTCAATAAATTTAGGACAAATGTTTATTAATCATTTGTCCTTTTTTGTTTGTTAAAATAAGTATATTTTTATCTAATTTTATAATATTAAGAAATTATAAAAAGTTATTTTAATAATAACAATTAAAATGTTAAAATTATTAACAAAATATCAGAATTTTTCACTTATTATACATTCTTTATGACAAATTTTGATTGACTGTAAGAATTAAATAATCTAAGCTTAATCTACTATGTTATTTGTATAATTTTTTTTGGAGGAAATTATGAGCCAAAACGTTGAGAAATATGTATATTTCTTTGGTGACGGGAAAGCAGAAGGTACTGCTTCTATGAAAGAACTACTCGGGGGGAAGGGAGCAAACCTTGCTGAGATGACATCTATTGGATTACCTGTTCCACCTGGATTCACTATTAGTACTGAAGCTTGTGAATATTTTAATACACATAATGGTCAATTACCAAAACATCTTGAAGATGAAGTTTTGGAAACTTTATCAAAATTAGAAGAAACAATGGGTGCTAAATTAGGAGATAATGAGAATCCATTATTAGTATCAGTTAGATCTGGTGCAGCACAATCAATGCCAGGTATGATGGACACAGTTTTAAACCTAGGTTTAAATCTAAATTCAGTTGATGCATTAATAAAAAAATCAGGCAATGAACGATTTGCTTGGGATAGTTATAGAAGATTTATTCAAATGTTTGGTGATGTTGTAATGAATGTACCTCATCATGAATTTGAAAGTGCTCTACAAAGTGTTAAAGATGATACTGATAAAGTATACGATACAGACTTAAATGTAGACGATTTAAAAGAAGTTATTAAAAGGTATTTATTAGTATATAAAAGATATACTAATGAAGAATTTCCAACAGATCCAAAAGAACAATTATTTAAAGCTATTATCGCTGTATTTAATTCATGGAATAATGAAAGAGCTATCAAATACCGCCAAATGAATGATATTAGAGGATTGTTAGGTACTGCTGTTAATGTTCAAACTATGGTATTCGGTAACATGGGTGAAACATCGGGTACTGGTGTAGCATTTACAAGAGATCCATCAACTGGTGAAAATAAATTCTATGGTGAATATTTAATGAATGCTCAAGGTGAAGATGTTGTAGCAGGAATTAGAACACCTCAACCAATTTATACATTAAAAGAAGTTAATCCAAAAGTTTATGAACAATTAGTAGGAATTAGAGATATTTTAGAAAATCATTACCATGATATGCAAGACTTAGAGTTTACTATTCAAGAAGGCAAACTGTTTATGCTTCAAACAAGAAATGGTAAGAGAACAGTATTTAGCTGGTTAAGATCTCAAGTCGAAATGGTAGAAGAAGGATTAATTGATAAAGCAACTGCTGTATCACGTGTTCCTGCAGGAGAATTTAATAAATTATTCGCTCCTGTTTTAGATAACAATGATATTACTAAAAATAACATTAAAGAAATTGCTAAAGGATTAAATGCATCTCCAGGTGGAGCTTGTGGTCATATTTATTTTACAGCAGATAAAGCAGAAGAAATCGCAAAAACAGGTAAAGCTGTTATTTTAGTAAGAACAGAAACTTCTCCTGAAGATATACAAGGAATGGCAGTATCAAAAGGCGTTGTAACTTCTCGTGGTGGTATGACTTCTCACGCAGCTGTTGTTGCTAGAGGAATGGGTTGTCCTTGTGTTTCAGGTGTAAGTGAAATTGTTGTTAACGAGAAAAAGAAAACAATGAGTGTTGGTGATATAACTCTAAACGAAGGTGATTATCTTTCCATTGATGGTTTCACTGGAGCCGTATATGGTGCAAAAATTCAAGTTAAGCCTAGTGAAATTGTTCAAGTATTAGATGGTACAATGAAAGAGGAAGATTCTTTATTATTTGAAAACTATAATAAATTTATGGGTTATGTAGAAGAAATAAAAGAATTAGGTGTTAGAACTAATGCTGATACTCCACAAGATGTTAAAAGAGCTATTTCTTTAGGTGCTGAAGGTATTGGACTTTGTAGAACTGAGCATATGTTCTTCGGTGGATCAAGAATTAAATCAATTAGAAAAATGATTCTAGCTGAAAACTTGATATCTAGAGAAGCTGCATTAGAAGAATTATTACCAATGCAAAGAGGTGATTTTGAAGAAATCTTTAGAGAATTAAATGGTAGACCTGCAACAGTTAGATTATTAGATCCTCCTCTACACGAATTCTTACCTAATGACCATACATCAAGACATGAATTAGCTTTAGATTTAGGTGTTTCAGTTGAAAGAATTGCTCAAAAAATTACTGAACTTCATGAATTTAATCCTATGCTTGGTTTTAGAGGTTGTAGATTAGCTATTGTTTATCCAGAAATTTTAAAAATGCAAGTTAAAGCAATTATGGAAGCAGCATTAAATGTTCAAGCTGAAGGAATAAAAGTATTTCCTGAAATAATGATTCCTTTAGTAGGTAATTATAAAGAATTTAATTTCTGTAAAAAACATGCATTAGAAGTAATTGATGCTTTATTTGAAGAAAGAAAAGATAAAGTTGATTATAAAATTGGTACTATGATTGAAGTTCCTCGTGCTGCAATTACAGCAGATGAAATTGCTCATGAAGCTGAATTCTTTAGTTTTGGTACAAATGACTTAACACAAATGACTTGTGGTTTCTCAAGAGATGATGCTGCATCTTTCTTAGGTCATTATGTAGAAGATACAGATAAAGCTTTCTATGATTATGATCCGTTTGCTTCAATTGATGTTGAGGGTGTTGGTAAACTTGTAAAAATGGCATCCCAATTAGGTAGAAGTGTAAGACCTACAATTAAGTTAGGTATTTGTGGTGAACATGGTGGAGATCCTAAAACAATTGATTTTTGTCAAAAAGTTGGCTTAAATTATGTTTCTTGTTCTCCATTTAGAGTACCAATTGCAAGATTATCAGCTGCACAAGCAGTTCTTAATAATAAATAATTCAATATATTTATTACGAATAAAATAGTCGCCTTAAAGGTGACTATTTTATTTTGAAAGAACTAATTATTTAATTGTGAAAATTTTATTTATAATTGAGTTTGTAATGATTATTGTATATTCGAAATAAAATAATATTTGAAGAAATAATATTTTAGCCGGAGGAGGGAATTGAACCCTTGACCCACGCTTTACGAGAGCGTTGCTCTACCCCTGAGCTACTCCGGCACAATAAATAAGATACTATATATTGTGATTATTTATCAACTATTTTTTATTAATTACTAGCTTTATTTATTATGATTATACATCTGTAAATCTTGACCGACTGTTATAAAAAATGTAAGCTAAGCCGGTATGGTAAAAAATCAAAAAAAATATTTAAAAACAGCAAAAAATACACTTAGAAAGGATGCTGATATATATCATTTTTTTCAAGCTGAGTATAAAAAACCAGTTATAAGAGAAAATTGGAACCCAGATGTAGCAAATTTCTATATGGATTTATATCCATCTTTAGTTGAAGAAGGAAGTAATATTTCCGATTTACAAAATAGAGCTTATTTTGAAGCTTTAGGTAGAAGTGCAGATTTTGAATCATTTAGTAATGTTTTCAAAATGATGACAAAAATTTCTCGTAAGAAAAAGTAGAGGGATATTATGATTGTTTTAGGTATTGAAACTTCATGTGATGAGTGTAGTGCAGCAGTAGTAGAAAACGGAAATAATGTATTAAGTAATGTAGTTGCAACTCAGATTGAGTTACATAAGCCTTATGAAGGTGTTGTTCCAGAATTAGCTAGTAGATTGCATACAGAATGGATAGATCAAGTTGTAAAAACTGCAATTATACAAGCAGGTATAACAAAAGAAGATATTGACGCTGTAGCAGTAACAAATAGACCGGGATTATTAGGCTCATTATTAGTAGGAGTTAATTTTGCTAAAGGTTTAGCTGCAACTTTAAATGTTCCATTTATCACTATAGACCATATAAGAGCTCATTTATTTGCCTCTCAAATTGAGAACCCATTGGAATATCCGTATTTAGGAGTATTAGTTTCTGGTGGTCATACAGTTATATGTAAAGTAAATAGTTATGATGATGTTGGAGTTTTAGGAACAACAATTGATGATGCAATAGGTGAAGCTTTTGATAAAGTAGCAAAACATTATAATTTAGGATATCCAGGTGGAGTTGTAATTGATAGACTCAGTAAAAATGGAGATTCAAAAGCTTTTTTATTTCCAGGTCCATCACTTTCTAAAGGTCATGAATTTGATGTCTCTTATTCAGGATTGAAAACAGCTGTTATTAATCAACTTGATAAATTTCACGTTGAAGGTTGTGAAAAGAGTAATGAAAATATTGCAGCAAGTTTTCAAAGAGCTGCTGTTGGGATTTTGATGAAAAGAATAAAGCTTGCTTTAAAAGAAACTGGTTTAAAGAGAGTTTCTGCAGGTGGTGGTGTAGCTGCGAATAGTTTGCTTAGATCAGAATTAAAAGATTTAGAAAAAGGCGGTTATACTGTTACCTTCCCATCATTAAAATTATGTACTGATAATGGTGCTATGATTGCAGGTCTTGCGTATAATTATTTAAAAGATGGATATACAGATACATTTGATATAAGTGCTAGTGCACGTGTTAGTGCATTTAAGAAAAAGCAGTAGGGAGCAATAAATGGAAAAATATGATTTGGACTCAGCAATTAGAAAAGTAAAAGATTTTCCAAAAGAAGGAATTCTTTTTTATGACATTACAGGAATCTTAGCAAAACCTGAAGCTTTTAATTATTGTATTAATTCTTTTTATGATTTATATAAAGATAAAGATATTGATAGTATTGTTTGCCTTGAGGCAAGAGGCTTTATTTTTGCAAGTCCATTAGCTGCAAAAATGAATGTACCTTTAGTTTTAGCAAGAAAAAAAGGTAAATTACCTGGTAAAGTTTATGAGAAGGAATTTGAATTAGAATATGGTACAGATACAATTTGTATTCAACATGTAGATATCAATAAAGGTGATAATATTTTAGTTATTGATGATCTTTTAGCTACAGGTGGTACTATTGATGCAGCAAGAGCTATTATTGAAGATAATGGTGCTAACGTAGCAGCTATTGGTGGCGTTATTGGATTACCATTTTTAGGTTATGAAAAAGTATTAGAAAAATATAATATTGATGTTTTATTAACTTATGAAGGTGAATAAATAAATTATAATATGTGATAGAGGTTTTTGTTTTACGATTATACATATCTTACTAATTGACAATGCTAAATGATAGCGTTATATTTTCCATTAGTGTTCTGGGATATAGTGTAATGGTAACACCGCAGATTCTGGTTCTGCTTTTGGGGGTTCAAATCCCTCTATCCCAGTTGTTTGGTCCCTTCGTCTAACGGCTAGGACGAGAGATTCTCAGTCTTTAAATAGGGGTTCGATTCCCCTAGGGACTATATTATGGGGCAACCTGGTGTGGGTTGTCTTTTTTATGAAGAAGAAAAAATAAGGGTAAATAAAATGATAACAGCTTCAAATATTTCATTATCTTATGGTACACAAGTACTTTTTAAAGATGTAAATATTAAATTTACACCAGGTAATTGTTACGGTATTATCGGGGCAAATGGCGCAGGAAAATCTACATTTTTAAAAATTTTATCGGGTGAGATTGAACAAGATACAGGAGAAGTAATCATCACTTCTGGCGAAAGATTAACAATGCTTAAACAGGATCATTATGCTTTCCAAGATTTTACAGTTATGGAAACAGTTATAAAAGGTTATGAAAAACTATATAACATAATGAAAGAAAGAGAAGCTATTTATGAAAAAGAAGATTTTAGTGAAGAAGATGGTATTCGTGCCGCAGATTTAGAAAATGAATTCGCTGAAATGGGTGGATGGGAAGCTGAAGCTGAAGTAGGTCAAATGCTTGATGGATTAGGTATTTCTACAGATTTTCATAATAAAAAAATGGCTGATATTGATGACACATTGAAAGTTAGAGTTTTATTAGCCCAAGCACTTTTTGGCTCTCCTGATATATTATTATTAGACGAACCTACCAACCACTTGGATTTGGAATCTATTAATTGGTTAGAAAATTTCTTAGAAACTTTTGAAAATACAGTTATTGTAGTTAGTCACGATAGACACTTCTTAAATAGTGTTTGTACTCATATTGCTGATATTGATTATTCTAAAATTCAACTATATGTTGGTAACTATGATTTCTGGTATTTATCAAGTCAATTAGCAGCTAAACAAATGAAGGACGAAAAGAAAAGAAGAGAAGATAAAATATCTGAATTAAAAGATTTCATTCAAAGGTTTAGTTCTAATGCAGCTAAAGCAAAACAAGCAACAAGTAGAAAAAAATTAATTGATAAGTTAACAATTGATGATATTAAACCATCTTCTAGAAGATTCCCATATATTGCTTTTAAACCTGAAAGGGAAGTGGGTAATAATGTTTTAGAAATTGAAGGATTGTCTAAAACTATTGATGGCGAAAAGATAATTGATAATTTAAACTTAGTTCTAAATAGAGATGATAAAGTAGCTTTTGTTGGACCTAATCACCAAGCAAAAACATTATTATTTGATATTATTAGTGGAAAAGTAGATCCTGATGAAGGCGAATATAAATGGGGTGTTACAACATCTCAATCATATTTCCCAAAAGATAATAGCGAATATTTTAGTTCACATATTAATATCACTGATTGGTTGAGACAATATTCTCCAGAATTAAAAGACGATACATATATACGATCTTTTTTAGGTAGAATGTTATTTAGTGGAGATGAAGCATTAAAAGATTGTACTGTTTTATCAGGAGGAGAAAAAGTTAGATGTGTATTATCAAAGATGATGCTTGAACAAGCTAACTGCCTTGTTTTTGATGAACCTACTTCTCATCTTGACTTAGAATCAATTACTGCTTTAAATAATGGTTTGATTGATTTTAAAGGTGTAATAATGTTCAATTCTCATGACCATCAATTTGTAAATACAATTGCAAATAGGATTATAGAATTCACACCTAATGGAATAATTGATAGAATGATGCCTTTTGATGAATATTTAGTAGATGAAGGTGTTGCTGAATTAAGAGATACATTATACCAAGGAAACGTTCATCACCATTTATCTATTTAATTTATGTGAGGTTATTTTATGTTATTTGCTGTAGATATTGGAAATACAAATATAGTATTAGCTATCCATGATGGTGAATCATGGATAAATAAATGGCGTATTCATACAGATATACATAAAACAACTGATGAATATTTTGTGGTTATCGAATCTTTATTGAAAAATTCTAATCCTCAAAATTATCATATAACAAAAGCAGTAATTTCTTCTGTTGTTCCTAATTTAAATAGGGCAATGCAGAAAAATGTTTTACGTCTTTTTGATATTGAACCTATAATGGTAACACAAGATTTAAATACTGGTTTAGTGAAAAAAAGTATTCCTTTAGAATTAGGATCAGATTTGCTATGTAATTTGTCACAGGCTCATAATTTGTATCCTAATAAAGATGTTATGGTAGTTGATTTTGGAACTGCTTTAACAATGAGTTGTGTTAATAAAAAAGGGGAAATAGAAGGAGTTTCTATTGCACCTGGTTTAATTACAGCTGTTAATGCTTTATTTGGAAAAACAGCACAACTTCCACAAGTTCAATTAAAGGCACCTGAAAAAGCAATGGGCAAATCAAGTGATTCATCTATAAGATCGGGTATTATGTTTGGATATTCAGGTTTGGTTGAATCAATGATAAAAAGAACAGAAATTGAATTAAATAGTAACTTATTTGTTATAGCTACTGGTGGATTATCAAATACAATAGCCTCATTAATTCCTAGAATAGATGAAGTTATTAGCGATCATACATTAAATGGTCTTAGATTTCTTGCTTTAAATAATAATTAAATTATATTAATATTATATAATTTAATATATATTTTTATATCAAATTAAAGTGAAAGAACATAAAAAAAATATACTTATGATAATTTTTAATATCAAAAGTATATTTTTTTATATGATTGTTTAATTATTATAATACAAAATTACCTTCTTTTATTATTACATTTCCACCTACTGAAACGACACAAGAAGTATCTCCAATTGGAATAGCCAACTTTACTAGTGATTGGTTGATATTTAATTTATCTAAATCTGTATCTTCATCTAAATTGATTAATGAATCTTGGGTTGCCCCCCCTAATGTAATAGTTGTGCAATTTTCAAAAGAATAGAGTGGATGAGCATTTTTCACAATATATTTTGATTCTATAGATTCTTCATCACAAAGAGAAATACTAGAAATAACAGAAGAAGATGTGTCGCAATTAAAATATGCATCTAAAGCTTCTTTGTTTTCAATAGCATTAAAAGATGTTACTTCTCCATCTTTTAAGTTGAATGTTGCACCTTTTACTAATTTTCCAAATAAGAAAAAATCTCTGCTTGCTTCAATATGTCCGTTGAAAGATTTATAATCAAAATTATTGTGTATATTTTGTGTTGGTAAAAAATTAAAGAAACTACGTTTATTCTTTAAAGTAATATAATTTGAAGACCATTTTGATCCTTCAGCTAAAAACGCTTTAAATTTTGAATTTCTACTTTTAAATTCTATAAAATTATTTAATGAATTTAAATGATTTTCTCTATATTGAAGAAGCGTAGCTTGGTTATTCCAATAATTTATCATATTTTCATTATCAAATCTTAATAACTTTGCAAAGTAAGCTAAAGCTTCTGTTTCACTTGATTCAAAGAAAGCATGTTTAACGAATTCTTTTGAAGGATATGCGACAATTGTCCATGGAATTGCAATACGTCTTTTTAGATCAATTGGTTCACTCAATAAACCGTATTCACTAATATCTATAACACTTTTTGTTATTTCTTCTAATTTTTTATTGTTTAAATAAGGAAATTTTCCTAAATCTAATATTCTACACATTAGCTGAGTTTTTACTTGTGGTTTTTGTATATCTAAAAGGTTTGGTTCAACCGGTACTGTTTGTGATACTTTCCCATTTTCTGTTACAACAATATTTACAGGTAGGTTTGTAATTTTTGTTGCAAATTTAGCAAACTCTAAAGAAAAAGAGTAGGTAGACTCTTCAGTGTTAATTGAAAGAGAATCTCCTGATTTTAAATTTAATTGATTAAAACATATTAGTTTTGTTAATTGTAAATCGAAATTTGTCATAAGTATAAATATAACAAAAAAAGTATAATTAGGGCAGTAATAAAGCAATAAATTATTAAAAAAAGAAGGGTTATTTATTTGTAATAAAAATAATCGATATTTTTTTATTTAAAAGACTTGAATAAAAAGTTATTGAATGATAATGTACTGATGTGAACGATAATGGGTGTATTAATAAATCATATTTTTGATTATTAAACAGTCTTTATTATTTGAATTTGAATAGTTAATGTGAAATAAGTAATATTATTTATAAAAATTTGATATAATCTAAGAAAATTTTAAATTTTAGTAATTTAAAATTAAGGAGACAAAAATGGGTGTAATGAGTTTTTCAATTCCTAGAGAAATTTACTATGGTGAAAATGCTTTAAGTAAATTAGCTGACTTAAAAGGTACTAAAGCTGCTTTAGTTACTGGTGGTAGTTCTATGAAAAAATTTGGTTTCTTAGATCAAGCTGCTAAAATATTAAAAGATGGTGGAATCAAATCAATTGTTATTGATGGAGTTGAACCAAATCCTTCAGTTAAAACTGTTATTCGTGGAGCTCAAGCTATGAGCGAATTTGAACCTGATTGGATTGTTGCTATTGGTGGTGGTTCAGCATTAGATGCAGCAAAAGTAATGTGGTGCTTTTATGAACATCCAGAACTAAAATTTGAAGATATCATTGCAGTTGGATCAATGCCTCCTCTAAGAAATAAAGCACGTTTTATTGCTATTCCATCAACTAGTGGTACAGCAAGTGAAATTACAGCTTTCTCTGTTATTACAGATACAGAAAATCATATCAAATACCCAATTGTAGCTGCCGATATGGTTCCAGATATTGCAATTTTAGATCCTGCTTTACCTATGAAAATGCCAGCTCACATTACAGCAAATACAGGTATGGACGTTATGTGTCATGCTTTAGAAGCTTTAGCTTCAATTGCAGCAACAAATTTCACAGAACCTTATGCAGTAAGAGCAATTGAATTAGTTAATAAGTATTTACCAGTAGCTTATAAAGATGCTGAAAACTTAGAAGCTAGAGAAGCAATGCATGAAGCTTCAGCTTTAGCTGGTATGGCTTTCACAAATGCATCACTTGGGTTAGTACACTCTTTAGCACATAAAATTGGTGGTGAATTCGGAGTAACACACGGTTTAGCAAATGCTATTTTATTACCTTATATTATTGATTTTAATAGACAATTTAGTGATAGATATAACTACATTGAAGAATTATTAAAAGTTGATGATGTAGCTCAAACTATTAGAGAATTAAACAAAAAATTAGATATTCCAGCATGTTTCAAAGAATGTGACGAAGTTGATTTCAATGAAACAAAATTCAAAGAAGTATTGGATAGAATGAGTAAAAATGCTTTTGCTGATCCTTGTACATTAACAAATCCTGGTACACCAACAGCTGATGATGTTAAAATGATTTATGAATCAGCATTCTATGGTACTCCAATTAAAAAGTAGTTTTAAATTAATTCTTTTATTAAAAAAAATAAATATTGGGGGTGTTGCAAAAGTCTTTT
>NPIF01000243.1_pt2 | contig 55690 bp, 53 predicted proteins | sample 8637461 | NCBI WGS metagenome assembly NPIF01 (sample SAMN07420641, study PRJNA396082) | bioreactor metagenome | isolation source: sample BR12 brine-fed electro-methanogenic bioreactor BR | place: Japan: Kochi | collected 2016-12-09 | reverse complement strand
CTGGCCGTGAGGCCGGGGCCTCGTCCGGGGCCGGCTCGGTTTCGTCGGCCCAGCATTCACCGTTGATCCACGTTGCCGGGTGTTTCCAGTCCGGGACCCATTCGCCGGCGGCTTTCCTGCGAAGCCGGTCAACCTTCTGCGATTTGACCGCGGCGATCATCACCTCCACCTGCTCGGGAGAAGGGTTCAGTTTTGTGAAAGCCTTCAGTGCCTGGCCGCGACCAACCTTCTGTGGGTAATGCTCATACCATTGTTCGAACTGGTCATGCATGTGTTCATCGCGCTTGCGCGATCTACCCTTGTTAAATCCCTTGTTCTCTTTTCCTTGTTTGGCTGAACCACTGTTCAGGGGTTGGCGGAACGGCTGTTCAGGGGTCGCGGAACCACTGTTCAGGGGTGAACCATCATTCAGGGGTGAACCATCATTCAGGGGTTGGGGGTGGATAAGCGTGTACTGATTCGTCGAATTCCTGTTCCCACCACCACTGCACTTGATGACGAGGAACCCGTGTTCGACGAGTTGCCGCAATCCCTTGCGGGTGCCACGGTCGGATAGGCATGCCCTCTTTGCAATCGTCGAAACGGATGGGAAGAGATCCCCAGTACGGTTCTGCATGCAGGCCAGCACTACGGCAACTCGAAGGGTTGACTCTGTGGCAGCCCCGTTTGAAACGAGTGCTTCAAGCCACCGGAGCCGGTCGAGGGGGCTGTTCATCCTGGCGGCTCAGAGATGTTGGGCGGAGTAGTGCGATCACCCGAAGCGATGATCGCATGTGCCTGTGCGATCCCATGGCGCTTTGCGGCCCTGCGTAATTCGCGCCGGGCTTCTATCAGCTCAGCCTCCAGGCGGTGAACACGCTCTCTGGCTGCTTCTGCCTCGGTGGCCAAAGCGTCAAGCTGGTCGCAGTCCATCACACAGCGCTGCGGTGAGTGCCCGCGAGCTCGGCATCGTGGCGGGCGATCTCTGCGGCATCCCAGCGGGTGGTGCTGGGGCCGATGGCGTGCGGCGCCGGCAGGAGACCGGAGCGAGCCCACCGCCAGATGGTGGTGCGGCTCACTCCGTATCGGGCGGCCAGGTCGAGATCACGGAGGTAGCGGGGGGCGGCGGCAGGGCGGGTCATTAGTCGGTCTCCCATGTGGTACGGCGGTACATGGGGGCACAGTAGCCAGACGCCAGGGCATCGCGCTAAAGACAATTTCAGGTGGAGATTGTCCTTGACTCAATCAGGCCAAGTTGCAGGCAGGCCATCAACCCCGGCTCGCTCCAGGAACTTGTGGCAAGCCTCGAATGAGGGGAATCCGAACGCAGCCTTCACCCGTTCAATTGCCTCGCGCTTGTCCATTGGAGCGGCGGCACTGCTTTGGAGGCTGGGGGGTAGGTGCGCGTCAACGGGGTCTGTCAATGACATGTACATTGCGACGACGCCCACTGGGTCGTAAGACTTGCGCCACCGCTGCTTGTTTGCCTCATCACAGCTAGCCATGAAGCGTCCAAGGTCGAAATTGCCGCCGGTTATCTGTGAACCGCGGCGGGCGGAGTGATCATCTATCGCTCGGAGAAACGCAAGCCTGAATGCTGCGGCGTCGGACATGGGAACAGCCCGTTCGACAGCCTTTAACAGCAGTTCCTTGAAGGTCCCCCTTTTCTCCCCATAGACGAGCAGGCATTCCGCGAAAAACTCACGCCAGAGCCTGGCCTCTTCCTCAGGGATTAGGGGGTCGCGGTTTGACATGGCCTGCGGTGGTTTACCCTTCCATTGTCATCCTGATCGGAACTACCTCACTAGTTGCCAGGGGCATTCGTAGGAACTTCGCCCAGTCGGCCATCAGCCGGCGCCGCTTCTCCAGCAGGTCGCCCCGCCGGTAGGCGCGTTCCACTGCCGATGGGATCTGATGTGCGAGCGCCATCTCGGCCACGTCGCGGGGGTAGTTGGTGTGCTCGGCGCACCAGTCGCGGAAAGTGGACCGGAACCCGTGGGGAGTGGCATCCACGCCCATGCGTCGCATGACAGCAGACAGGGACACGTCAGACAGGGCTCCGCCGCGGGCTGAGGGGAAGACGTGATCGCTGCCCTCGAACCGTGGCACATGCTTCAGCAGTTCCAGGGCGTCATCGGTGAGCGGCACCACGTGTGCCTTGCCGGCCTTCATTCGCTGGGCGGACACTGTCCATGTGCGGGCCTCCATGTCCACCTCGGCCCAGGTCGCCCCACGAACCTCGCCTGAGCGGGCGGCGGTGAGGATGGCAAACTCTAGCGCGAGGGCGGCCATACCTTCGCGCTTGCGCAGTTCGGTCATGAAGGCGGGGGCTTCGGCCACGGGCACCGCGCGGTGGTGCTGGACGCGCTTCAATTTGCCGGGCTTCGGGAAGATGGCCTCAAGGTTTCCCTTCCACCGGGCGGGGTTGTCGCCCGAACGGAACCCGGAGACGGTCGCCCAATCCAGCACGCTCTCGATGCGTCCCCGCACGCGGGTAGCGGTCTCGGTCTTGGTGGTCCAAATGGGCTCAAGGATCTGCACCACGTGGGCCAGTTCCACCCGGTCAACCTGCAGGTGGCCAATGACGGGACCGGCGTAGGTGTCCAGCGTGCTCGACCACTGCGCCGCGTGCTTGGCGTTGCGGAACTCCCGGGCCTTCGACTTAATGAAGCGGCGGGCTGCTTGCCCGAACGTGATGATCTTGGCTTTCTCGGCCATCAGGGCGGCCTTGACCGCTTGGCGCTCGGCAATGGGGTCGGTACCCTGCCGCGCCTGCATTCGCATTCCTGCCGCCGTCTCACGCGCTTTGGCAAGCGTTACTTCAGGGTAGGGGCCGATCCCAATGTCCCGCCGTTTGCCCGAAACCGTGGTGCGAAGCACCCAGTAACGGGCGCCGGTATTCCTGTCGATGCGTAGCAGCAGCCCCGCCACGCGGCCGACAGCGTGCCATCCCGGCCGTGCCAGCCGGCCAACCTCTAGGGCGCTCAGTTCTCGGGCTATCTTCGGCATGTCCACTCTCCCGTCCAACAAAACACATGCCATTTGATGTTACTGCGTGCAACAGTCTAGGACAACGGGGGGTAGAAAAGAGGCGCTAAATCAGATGGATGTGATATTTCTTGGGGCGGGTTGCGACGTTGGGGAGGCAGACACCCTCTCCGCCAAAGTGACAGAACCGGAATGGGAAAGGCCTGCGCGTTGCGCAGGCCTTTTTTGTTTGCAGGCCGGGCGCGCAGGGTCCCCTGTCCGTGCGGCGGCCCCGCCACGGGAGGGTGCGCATGCAGACCCCCCGGTTGCTGCCGCTGTTCCTCTGTCGGCGCCGGTCCCGCTTCAGGACATGTAGGACTTCGCCTCCTCGCCCGGGTAGGGCAGGCCGGCGATGCGCCAGATGGCCAGGCAGCTGCCGAACAGGCCGTAGATCTCGTCCTTCGAGAGCCGTGTCTCGCGGCACACCTGGCGCATGTTGGGTATGGCGCCGAGCCGCTCGAACTTGCCGCGCACCTGGCGCAGCACCCGCCAGTGTGCCTCCGTAAAACCCGTCAGCCCCTCCAGCGCCGCGATGTCCGTGGCGATATCATCGGTCCAGAGATGGTGGTCGTGGAGAAAGCCCTCCTCGTCGAAGAGCGGCCTGGCGGCGGGCGGTGTCCGGGTTTCCGGGGCGGTTGTCTGCATGGAACGGTCCTCCGTGTCCAACAACAGTGGCCTGTCCCGTGGCATTCCACCGGAACCAGGCCCATGGCGAAAATTGTCCTCCCTGAAAGAAATCATGTTAAATAATATTTAGATTGGTTCTATTACGAATAATGATATGGAATTGCGGCAACTCCGCTCCCTGATCGCCGTGGTGGAGGCGGACTTCAGCGTCAGTCGCGCCGCCGAGCGGCTGCACCTGGTCCAGCCCGCGGTCTCCCAGCATCTCAAGCGGCTGGAGGAGGAGCTGGGCACGCTGCTGTTCTCCCGCCAGGGCAAGCGTCTGGCGGGCCTCACGGAGGCGGGCGAGCGGGTCCTGATGCATGCGCGGCAGGTGCTCTCGGGCACGGCCAGCATCCTGGCCGTGGGCCAGGACCATACCCGCCATGACAGCGGCGTGCTGCGTCTCGGCGCCACCCACACCCAGGCCCGCTACGTCCTGCCGCCGGTGATCCGCAGGTTCAGGGAGGAGTACCCCGGGGTCGAGCTGCAGATCCTCCAGGGCACGCCGCAGCAGCTCGCGGTCATGGCCGTGCAGGACCAGGTGGATCTCGCCATCTGCACCGAGGCGCTCCACGACTACCCGGGCCTGGCGACCATCCCCAGCTACCGCTGGAACCGTTGCCTGATCGCTCCCCTCGGCCACCCCCTGCTCGAAGCCAGCCCCGTCACCCTGGGCCGGCTCTGCGAGTATCCGATCATCACCTATGTGGCCGGCTTCACCGGGCGCAGGCAGTTCAGCGACACCTTCGCACGGGTGGGCCTCAGGCCCCGCGTGGTGCTGAGCGCCACCGACACGGACATCATCAAGACCTATGTGAGGGAGGGCATGGGGGTGGGCATCATCGCCGCGCCGGCGTTCGAACCGGTGGCCGATGGGGACCTGGGCATGCGTGATCTGAGCCACCTGTTTCCCTGGGAAACCACCCGCATCGCCTATCTGCGCGATCGCTACCTGCGCCGGTTCCAGGAGCGGTTCATCGAGATCTTCAAGGAGGAGGCCGACAGGATGGCGCTCGGCAGGCGGACGCCGCGCATCCCTCCCGGGCCGGCGGCCTCGGGGCCGGGCTGAACCGGGTGTCCGCCGGATGCGGGCGGGACCGGGATCCGCGTACACCCCGGGTCAACCGGTCGGTCCGGGGAGCGTGGCGGCGTGGCGGGAGGGTCCGTGTCCAGCAGGGATTCGAACCCGGGACGCCGGGGTGTCATGGGGATCGAAGCCCGTCGGCCGGTAGACTTTATCCGTGGCATCGGCACTTTCCCCGGGTCAGATCCCCCAGTCATCCCAGCGTTCCAGGCGACGCGCCTGCATGGCCGTGAGCTGGCTGCGGTAGTACTGCAGCTGGACATGGGCGGTACGGGTATCCACGTGCCCGCACAACGCGAGGGCCTGCTCGAGGCGCTGGATGGCGGTAATGATGTCGGTGCGCGAAGGACCCGACAGGGATGTCACGATTTGCGCGCGCATGCGATCTCCAGGCACACGCCTTGATGGCTCTAGAGCATTAGAGCCCGCAGCGGCTGATTCGTTGCATCACCGGCCGGTCGCATCGGAACTTCCGGTTCGCCCGGTCCCGGCGCAGGGGGTGTCGCGCCCGGCGGCCGCCTGCCGGATGTACGGCGCGCATCAGGGCACGCCCGGCACTGTTTTCCGGCCTCTCTGCATCCGGTGATGATGCGACGCCGTGCCGGGATCCGGTCGGGATGCGATCCTGGGCGCGCAGTGACCGTATCGCCTCAGACCTGGGCGGAAACCGCGAGGCTGTAGAGGGCGGTGACCACGGCGAACAGCAGCATTCCGGCGGGCCAGCGCCGGGTACGGCGCTCCGGGTGGCGGGGATCGAGCGCCATGATGGCGGAAACGCGGTTGCGGACCTGGTCCTGCATGAAAACGTGGTGACTGTGCATGGCATGGGACTCCTCTGGTTGGGAGGGAGGGGCATCCTGCCGGGCCGCATGGTCAGCCGTACTCCATTCGTTCTCCCTTGGGTCAGAGATTAGACGAGAACGAAAGGAGAACGCAAGGGGCGGGTGCAGATTCATCCGTACATGGGTGCCGGGGTCAGGGCTCTACCTGGCCGGATGCACCCGGCACCACGCACTGGGAGTGATGGGTGATGGGTGATGGGGTGGTGATCAGGAGAACGCCACAATTCCCATCACTTCATGAAACAGCACTCGTCATCGTGAGTGCGTGAGTGCGTGAGTGCGTGAGGTGATCGCTATGCCCATTCCCGCACTCCCGCGCCCTTCAGCCTTGCTTCCCTTTCCCGCCCCGCAGGGGCCCTGCTCACAACAGCGGCGCCAGGGTGCGGGCGGTGGCGGCCAGCAGGCGGGTGCGGTAGGGACGGCGGCGCAGCTCGGGCAGGGTGACGGGGGTGGCCTCGGCCTGGATGGCCTGGAACGAGACTTCGAGCGCATTGGCCATGATGGGCCCGTAGAAGAAGGCGTTGGCCTCGAAGTTGAGGCGGAAGCTGCGCCGGTCCAGGTTGGCCGAGCCCACGGTGGAGAAGCAGCCGTCGACGGTGGCGGTCTTGGCGTGGAGCATATGCTGGGGTAACTCGAAGATGCGCACGCCCGCTTCCAGGAGTTCCGCGTAGAAGGAGCGTCCGGCGTGGAGCACCAGGGGATGGTCGGAGTTGCCGGGGAGCACGAGGCGGACGTCCACCCCGCGCAGGGCCGCGGTCTGGAGCGACATGAGCATCGCCTGATCGGGGACGAAGTAGGGTGTCTCGATCCAGATCCGCTCCCGGGCCAGGTTGAGCGCGGAGAAGAGCAAGGTATGGATCGAGCGCCAGCGCAGGTCCGCCGGGCCGCTGGCCAGGAACTGCACCCAGGCCTCACCCACAGGGGCGACCTGGGGGAAATACTCCGGCGTGGCCAGATCCTCGCCAGCTGCGTGGTACCAGTCCTGGGCGAATATCTCCTGCAGCTGGATCACGGCCGGACCGCCCACCTCCACGTGGGCGTCGCGCCACGGGGCTGCCAGTCCGGTGTATTCGTCGCCCACGTTCATGCCGCCCGTGAAGGCCTTGCTGCCGTCCACCACCACCACCTTGCGGTGGTTGCGGAAGTTCAGCGCCAGCTGGCGGCTGAAGAGGTTGACCGGCAGGAACCGTTCCACCCGTCCGCCCACCGCCAGCAGCGGGGCGAAGAAAGCCGGCCGGGTGGTGCGCGATCCCACGTCATCCACCAGCACCCTGACTTCCACGCCCCGGCGCACGGCCCGGATCAGCGCGTCGCGGAGCCGGGTGCCGGTCCGGTCCGGCTGCCAGATGTAGTAGAGCAGGTGGAGGTGGTGGCGGGCCGCCTCGATTGCCGCGATGATCGCATCGAAGCAGTGGTCGCCATCCCGGTAGAGGGTCACCCGGTTGCCGGCGAGCGGACCGCTGGCATCGAGGCGGCGGGCCAGGGCGAGCAGTTCCGGGCGCACCGGGGGGGTGTCCGCCCCCTGGCGGGCCGCGACGGTGATCTCGCTGGTCAGCGGATGCAGCTGGGGGGCGAGGCGGCTCTCCGAGCGGCGCCGGCGGCGCCGGCGCAACTTGAGCCGGGTGGTGCCCAGGATCCAGAAGGCCAGCAGACCGAGGAAGGGCAACAGCACAATGAGCAGGATCCAGGCCAGCGTGGCCCCCGATTCGCGCTGCTGGAGCAGGATCTTGGGTACCAGCAGCAGCACGATGCCGAGGTCCAGCATGATGAACGCGGTGCCGATCCAGAAATCGAGGCTGGTGAAGGGGGCGTCCATCATGGGCGTGGCGGGGTCGGCACCGGCGTTCAGCGCAACCGCACCTGCAGCTTCCCCACGGTCTTGTAGAGCAGGCCGAGGGGGTGTTTGCGGGAGAAGGTGATGATGCGGGTGCCGGCAGGGTAGAACACGTGGTAGGTCAGGAACAGGTGGAGGGGATCCTGCCCCTCGAACAGGCCGCGCAGGCGATCCAGGGCCGTGGTGTCGGGCAGGCTCGGCAGCGCGATGCGGGTATCGTTCACCTGGATGTATTCGGGGCTGATGGTCAGCTCCGGCGTGGCCCGCTCCTGGTGCATCAGTTCGCGCAGGATTTCGCGCCGTTCCCGTGCGGCGAGAATGACACCCACCCGGTCCTCACCGACGAGCCAGGTGAGCGCGCCGGTCTCGTCGGCCACCGCGTCGTGCTCGCCGAAGGCCTGGCACCAGTTGAAATAGTAGGCGGCGTAACGCTCTACCTGTCGTTTGATCGCCACGCGCTCCTTCCTCTCTCCCTGGCGATGGCGCCTGCCTCCCTCAGCCCGAATCCATGGCGGCCGGGCGGCGGCCGGCGTCGTGACGGTGGTTCAATCGTTGCCCGTCCTGGCTTCGCTGTCCCTGCTGAAGGCATGTGCGAGCGCGTCGATGATGGTGCTCATCACCTGCCGGATCGCCTTCTCCTTGTTGTCGTTGACGATGATGTTGATGCTGTTCCGGGGGTCCTGCTCGGCCTGTGACAGCAGGTCCGACTGCAGGCGCCAGATGTCGTCGAAGTGATCCAGGTAGCGCTCGGTACGGCGATCGGGCACCTTGCGGCCACGGCCGCGGATGCGGGCGCGCAGCTGCTCGGGCTTGAGTACGGCGAGGAGGATGGGCACCACGATGGCATCGGTATCGTGGGGGACCCGCTGCAGCACCGCGGGATGCAGGTGCACGCCCTCGATCACCAGTGACACCCGTTCGGTGAGCGCGCGCTGGATCGCGGCCTCCACGGCCACGGAGACCAGCTCCGCCTGGGCATGGTAGCCGTCCAGCACGGCGTTCGCGCCCGGTTCACGGCCCATCCGGCTGCCCGGCAACGCCCGCCAGGCGGTAAAGGAGGAGGCGTGCAGCACCGGCATCAGCTGCTTCGGCACAAGCATGCGCATCACCTCGCGCAGCATGTCGGTTGACTGGGTGCGGGCGCTGTCCAGCCGATGGGCGATATCGTTGGCGATGGTGCTCTTGCCCGAGCCCGGCACGCCGCCGATGAGCAGCAGCAGGGGCCGGCCGCTGTGCAGGAACTCCATCCACACCAGGTAGCGACGGGCGGAGCCCGCGCCGAGATCCTCCTTCAGCCGCCGATAGGTGAGGCGGCGCAGGTGGTGGGAGCTGGTGTGGGTGGCGTTCTCCCGCAGCAGCTCCACGTGGACCTTGCGGGTGATGTCCGCCGATTCCTCGCTGGTGAGTCCGCACGATTCCAGGCAGCGCCGCAGCTCCGCGCGGGAGAAGGGCGATACGTTGCCGGCGGCGGTGCGGACCTGGATGGCCTCCACGCCCCGCCCGCTGGCCTGGTAGGCGCGGGTCTGCTCGGGGGAGGCCAGCCGCTGCAGGCGGCGCAGTACCAGCCGGCGCAGCTCGGCGGTGCTGATCTCGCGGGTCTCTCCCGCGCCTTCACCCAGCTCGGTGCGAATGGCCGAGGCGATATCGTAGGCGCGCTCGAAGGCGAGGCCGGCATCCTGCAGGGAGCGGGTGAGGATGCCGCGCAGGAAGGGAACCCGGGTGCCTTCCCCGGGGTCGGTGACCAGGATCTTGGCCATGGGGCTGCGGATTGCCTCCAGTCTGTGTCAGGGTGTGACAAAGGCCATCGAAAGTAGGGTCTTGGCGGTACTGCGGCGTTACACTCCGATTATGATGTCATCATAACAGGGGCGGCGTGCCGGCCGCACCCGGACACGCAGGGGGAGGCATGTTCAGAACCGCCGAACTGGGCCGGAAAATTCCGAAAGCCGAGTACAAGGAGATCGAACCCGTACTCCGCCAGGAGCTGCTGGAGCTGCAGCAGACGCTCCGTCTCGAGGACGGATTCCCCGTCATCATCGTCTTCGCCGGTGTGGACGGCGGCGGCAAGAATGCCACCGTCAACCGGCTCAACGCCTGGATGGATCCGCGCTGGCTCATCACCCGCGCCTACGGCGAGCCCTCCGACGAGGAGCGCGAACGGCCCGAGTACTGGCGCTACTGGCGCGACCTGCCGCCGAAGGGACGCATCGGCCTGTTCCTGCGCTCGTGGTACTCGCGGCCGGTGATCGATCGGGCCTACGGCAGCATCGACGAGGCGGATTTCGACGAGCGGCTGGACCGGGTCATCAACTTCGAGAATGCCCTGGCCGACGATGGCGCGCTCATCATCAAGTTCTGGATGCACCTGAGCCGCGAGGCGCAGAAGAAGCGCCTCAAGGCGCTGGAGAAGGACCCGCTGACCCGCTGGCAGGTGACCGAGACCGACTGGCACCACTGGCGCCTCTACGACCAGTTCCTCGAGGCCGGGGAGCGGGTCATCATGCGCACCAGCACCGGCAAGGCTCCCTGGTCCATCGTCGAGGGAGTGGATCCCTACTACCGCAGCGTCACCGTGGGGCGCACCATCCGCGACGCGGTGCGCCGGCGCCTGGAGGAGGTGGCCGCCCGCCGCCGGCTCCAGGCCGAGATGCAGGCCGGCAAGGAGGAGGCGAAGCCGGCGCGCCGCAGGCGCCCCGGAACGGCCGGGACGGAGCCGGAGCCGCCGGCACCGGTGACGGTGCTCGACAGCCTCGAAATGAAGCGCCTGGACAAGCGGGGGTACAGGAAGGCCTACAAGCAGCTCCAGGGCCGCCTCAACGAGCTGCAGCGGCGGGCGCAGGAGCGGAAGATCTCCACCATTCTCGTCTTCGAGGGCCCCGATGCCGCCGGCAAGGGCGGCGCCATCCGCCGGGTGACCGAGTCGCTCGATGCCCGCAACTACCAGGTGCTGCCGTTCGCCGCGCCCACCGACGAGGAGAAGGCCCAGCACTACCTGTGGCGCTTCTGGCGCCATCTCTCCCGGGCCGGCCGGGTGACCCTGTTCGACCGCAGCTGGTACGGCCGGGTGCTGGTGGAGCGGGTGGAGGGGTTCGCCGGCGAGACCGAGTGGCGGCGGGCCTACTCCGAGATCAACGATTTCGAGGCCCAGCTCATCGAGCACGGGATCGTGTTGATGAAGTACTGGGTTCACATCAGCAAGGAGGAGCAGCTGCGCCGCTTCCAGGACCGCGAGCAGACGCCCCACAAGCGCTGGAAGCTCACCGCGGATGACTGGCGCAATCGCGAGAAGTGGAATGACTATCTGCTGGCGGTCAACGACATGGTGGAGCATACCAGTACCCGGCTTGCGCCCTGGAACCTGGTGGAGGGGGACGACAAGCCCTATGCCCGGATCAAGGTGATGTCCACCCTGTGCGACAAGCTGGAGCAGGTGCTGGGAGAGGAGTGATCCCCCTCCGGGGCTTATACTGATCCCGCTGCACCAGACCCGGCGTGGCCTTGCCCGGCCCCCCGCCGGGGGCGGAGTCAAGGGGCGGCTTGCCGCATGGGACATTTCCCAGGGTCGTGGACGATCATCAGAGGAGAGGAGCGGACGGTGTTCAAGAATCCCATTGCGAGCCTGCTCGGCAGCTCGCCATTCAAGGCGCTGCAGGAGCATATGCGGGTGGTGCTGGAGTGCGCACGGGAGGTCACTCCCCTGTTCGAGGCCCTGAGCGCGGGCGACCAGGAACGGGTGCGGGAGATCGAACAGCGCATCTTCGAGCGTGAGGCCGCCGCCGACAGCATCAAGAACCAGCTGCGCCAGCACTTGCCGAAGAGCCTGTTCATGCCCGTGGACCGGCGTGACCTGCTGGAAGTGCTGCAGATGCAGGACTCCATCGCCGATACCGCCCAGGATATCGCCGGGCTGCTGGTGGAGCGGCCCATGGAGGTGCCCGAGCCGCTGCGCGAGCCTCTGCTGGCGCTGACCCGGCGCTGCGTCGAGGTGTGCGAGCACTCGGCACGGGTCATCGAGGAGCTCGACGAGCTGCTGGAAATGGGCTTCCGCGGACGCGAGGCCGACCAGGTGGAGACCATGGTGGACGAGCTCAACCGCCTCGAGGACGAAACCGACGAACTCGGCATCCGCCTCGTGCGCAGCCTCTTCGCCCACGAGGACGAGATGAACCCGGTCTCGGTGATGATGTGGTACCAGCTCATCAACTGGATCGGCGACCTGGCCGATTACGCAGAAAAGGTGGGCGACCGGCTGCGGCTGCTCATCGCGCGCTGACGCTGCCGGCTCGGCCGACGGCCGAGGCCGCAGGGAGCGATAGCCCGCGGGGGGGTGCGTCTTCCCGCACGGAACAGACCTCACAACAACGACAATCGAGGGGTCTTCCGCAACAACGACAACATGACATAGCGGGTATGGGTGTGGATATCATCAGCAACTACGGTACGTTCTTCCTCGTGCTGGCCGTTCTGTTCGGCTTCTACATGACCTGGGGCATCGGTGCCAACGACGTGGCCAACGCCATGGGCACCTCGGTGGGCTCCGGCGCCATCACCGTCGGCCAGGCCATCCTCATCGCCGCGGTGTTCGAGTTCGCCGGGGCCTTCATTGCCGGCGGCCACGTGACCGCCACCATCCGCAAGGGCATCATCGATGCCGGGCCACTCGCCGGACATCCGGAGCTGCTGGTCTACGGCATGCTCGCCGCGCTGCTGGCGGCGGCGATCTGGCTCATGATCGCCTCCACCCGCGGCTGGCCGGTCTCCACCACCCACTCCATCGTGGGCGCCATCGTCGGCTTCGCAGTGGCCGGCATCGGCATCGACGCGGTGCAATGGGGCAAGATCGGCCAGATCGTCGCCAGCTGGGTGGTCTCCCCGGTGCTGGGCGGCCTGCTGGCCTTCCTGCTGATGTTGAGCATCCGGCGCTTCATTCTCAACACCGAGCATCCCTTCGAGAGCGCCAAGCGCTGGGGGCCCTTCTACGTCTTCCTGGTGGGGTTCATCATTGCCCTGGTGACGCTGTTCAAGGGTCTGAAGCACCTCGACCTGACCCTCTCGGTGGGCATGAGCTTCGTGCTGGCCGTGGGCATAGGGGCGGCGGTGGCGCTGGTGAGCTGGGTGCTGATCCGGCGCGTGCGCATCGATGCGGCCGCGGATCGCACCTTCCACTATGCCAGCGTGGAGAAGGTCTTCGCGCCGATGATGATCTTCACCGCCTGCGCCATGGCCTTCGCCCACGGCTCCAATGACGTGGCCAACGGCATCGGTCCCATGGCGGCGGTGGTGAGCATCGTCAAGAGCGGCGGCGAGGTGGCCCAGAAGGCCGAGCTGCCGCTGTGGATTCTGATCCTGGGCGGCGCCGGCATCGTGGTGGGGCTGGGCACCCTGGGCTATCGGGTGATGCGCACCATCGGCACCAGTATCACCGAGCTGACCCCGAGCCGGGGGTTTTGCGCCACCCTGGCCGCGGCCGCCACCGTGGTGCTCGCCTCGCGGACCGGACTGCCGGTCTCCACCACCCATATCGCGGTGGGGGCGGTGATCGGCGTGGGCCTGGCCCGGGGCATCGGTGCCATCGACCTGCGGGTGATTGGCGGCATCGTGACCTCCTGGCTGGTCACGCTGCCGGTGGGGGGCCTTCTGGCGGCACTGTTCTTCTTCATCCTGAAGGGGGTGTTCGGTTGACCGTGGCCGGGGACGGCGACCACCCCGCCGACCCGGGGCGCGAACTGCTGCTGCTGCGTCATGCCAAGTCCGACTGGAACACCGGGGCGGCCACCGACTTCGACCGCCCCCTCAATGTCCGCGGCCGGCAGGATGCGCCGCGCCTGGGGAAATGGCTCTACACGGTGGGGCTGGTGCCGGATCTCGTGCTTGCCTCGCCGGCGCGGCGTGCGCGGCAGACCACGCGCCGGGTGTGCAAGGCGCTCGGCTATCCGCGCGAGTCGATCCTGTGGGAGCCCCGCCTCTACGAGGCCGGCCCCGGCACGCTGATCGGCTGCCTGCAGGCACTGTCCGGCATGCCGCGGCGGGTGCTGCTGGTGGCGCACAACCCGGGCCTGGAGGAGCTGCTGCGCCACCTTTGCGGCGCGCTGGAGACGCCGGCCGACGGCAAGCTCCTGCCTACCGCGGCGCTGGCGCGCCTGGCGATGCCGGCGGACTGGCGGCGCCTGGAGAGCGGCTGCGCCCGCTTGCTCGGCCTGGTCAGGCCGCGCGATCTGCCGCGCTAGTGTACTGCTTCAGCAGGCGTCGAGTATCTCGGACCAGAGCGCGGCATAGGCCTGCGCCGCCGGACTGCGGCCGGCCCAGGCCCCCAGCGGCGCGCGCTGCAGCCCCATCCGTTCCACGTCGCTGGCGTAGGGAATGGCGGCTCTCAGCACCCCGGGCCGTTCCGCCGGCAGGGCCTCCATCACCTCCAGGTGGAGGCGCTTGCGCCGGTCCACCATGGAGAAGAAGGGGAGCACCCCGAGCCGCTCCAGCCCATTGTCGGCCACGAAGCGGTCCAGCTGTTCCAGGGTGCGCAGGGAGAGGATGGTGGGGATGAGCGGCACCAGCAGGACGTCGGCGGCGCGGAAGACATTCTCCGAAACCAGCGAGATGCTCGGCGGGCAGTCAAGGAACACCCGGTCGTAATCCTCCGCCAGGGGTTTCAGCAGCTTGCGCAACCGGGTGGGCTTGCGCTGCTCGTCCAGCATCAGGTCAAGGTTGCGGTAGGAGAAGTCGGCGGGGAGGAGGTCCAGGTTCTCGAAGTCGGTGCCCTTGATGAGCTCGTCCAGTTCATGCTTGCCGCGCACCAGCCCCTTGCCGCCGCCCTTGACCTTCGGCTTCACCCGGAAGTAGAAGCTGGCCGCGCCCTGGGGGTCGAGATCCCAGACCAGGGTGCGGGCGCCGTCGCGGGCCGAGAGCCAGGCCAGGTTGACCGCGGTGGCGGTCTTGCCGACCCCGCCCTTGATGTTGTAGGTGGCGAATACCTTCATGACGGCTTGTGTGCCTCCTCCCGGAACAGGCTGCGGAACAGGCGCCGGTTGGATTCGGAATCGAAGCCGGAAAAGCGCGCATGGAACTCCCTGCGCGCCAGTGCCTGACGGTGGTGGAGATTCTCCACCAGGTGGGCGATGGCTTCCAGGGTCGCGGCCGGAACCTCGCCCTCAGCCTGCATCTCCCCGGCGAAGCGCTCCAGGGTGTGGCCCTGGACTTCCAGGTCCTGGAAGTCGCCCAGGTTGTCCTGCAGCCCCTTGAGCGCCTTCACCAGGCGCCGGTACTTTTTCGCCGGATAGAGACACTGGAAGAACTCCAGCAGGTAACGGAGCTTCTTGCACGACTTGCGCAGCTCGTGCAGCGCCTCCGCCGGGGAGTCCCCGCAGATGGCGCGGCCCTCCCTGCGTACCCGCTTGTACATGTGCCGAATCCGCGCTGCCGCGAGGGTCTCGACCGGCTGGCGCGCCTCGGCGGGCGGGCGGGCCGGCTCGGTTTCGAGCCATGCGCGCCAGTCCGCGACCAGGCGGCGGAACCGCTGCGAGCGCAGCACCCGGGCGAGCCGCTGCTGCTCCAGCCGCTGGTGGGCCGCGAGAAAGTCCCGCAGCGGGGCGAGATGGGGGCGCTGCTCCGGCGGCAGGCTGTCGCGATAGCCCTCGAACTTCAGCAGGTAGACATCGAGGTCGCGGGTGGGGCTGGTCACCTGGCCGAGCCAGGCGAACCCGTTGCGGAACCGCGCGAAGCCACGTCGCGGCAGCACCCCGCCGAGCTGGCCGAGGGCGGTCCGGGTCCGGCGCACGGAGACCCGCAGGTCGTGCAGGAACTCCGGATCGGTGTCGGCGCAGCTGCCCTCGACATTGCGTTCCAGCATCTCCAGCAGGTGCAGCAGCAGCCTGCGCACGGCGGCGCCGGCTTGCAGGCCGGGTTCGAAGGCCACCCGCAACCTGGGGCTGTAGTCGCAGGGGGTGCGGCCGAGCCGGGCCAGGAGCGGCTCCAGCGGGTGGTCCGTGCGCCATTCGAACAGGTTCGAGGCCTCGAGCGCGGCGCGGGTATGGCCCAGCACGCGCCGGTAGCCCTTCACCGGGTAGAGGCGCAGCCAGTACCAGGGCCGGCCACGGGGCCGGCCCCGATCATCCAGCAGGCGCCAGGTCTCGAGCGCGGCCCGCAGCACAACCTTGCCGTTGGGGTCGATGCGCTCGAAGGGAACGACCCGGCAGCGGCAGCTCGCGCGGGGCAGCAGCGCGCGCTCCTCGGTGACGGGCTCCAGGGCCTCGCGCACGGGGCCGGGGGGCAGCGCCCGTGCGAACCGCGGGGACTCGGACAGCGTCAGCCGGCGGAGGACGCGGCCCTCGGCGGGGCGGTACCAGAACAGCCGGCAGTCGTCACTGTCGGATTCCGACTCCAGGGCCTCGCCGCGCCGGAGGAGCCGCCAGTCGAAGGTATCGAGCCAGTGCCGCGATGCGCTGAAGGCGGGAAGGGCGCGGAAACCCAGCGCACCGGTCAGCAGCCGGGCCGCGGACTGCAACGGGCCGGAGACGGACAACTGGAGGAAATCGACGGTCATCTGGGCCCTGCCATGGGCGTTGATACCAGGACGAAATGTACGTTTATAGTCTACCAGCTACAATCGACGGGTGTGTTACAGGGGGCCAGTCTCCCGTTGCCGGTCACCCGTCGCCGGTGCAGGCAGTGCCGGGGGCTTGCGGGGGTATCAACGGGGGCATTGTCCGTAGGGTCAACGGGCAACCGGGATCTGCAACGGGCAACTGGAAATGGGAGGCCGAGTGACGGAAATTCTGGGACTGTTGGTTCTGCTGGTGCTCTCGGGGCTGTTCTCCGGCTCGGAGACGGCCCTGGTGTCACTGTCGCTGGCGCGTACCGAGGCCCTGATGAAGGAGGGGCGGCGCGGCGCGCAGGCGCTCTACCGCCTCAAGCACAATCCCAGCCGCATGCTGATCACCATTCTCATCGGCAACAACGTGGTCAATATCGGTGCCTCGGCCCTGGCCACGGTCCTGGCCACGGAACGCCTGGGGCACCTGGGTCCCGGCGTGGCGGTCGGCGTGCTCACCGTGCTCATCCTCATGTTCGGAGAGATCACCCCCAAGAGCCTGGCCACCCGCTACGCCGAGCGGATCTCGCTGGCGGCGGCACCCCTGATGCTGGCTATCATGCGCCTGTGCTGGCCGCTGGTGCGGGTGTTCGAGCTCTTCACCACCTGGGTGCACCGGCGCACGGCGCTGGGGACAGAGCCGACGATCACCGAATCGGAACTGATCCACATGCTCGAGCACGGCACCGCGGAAGGCACCATCCAGTACCGGGAGCGGGAGATCATCGAGCGGGTCTTCGCCTTCAATGACTTGAAGGTGACCGATGTGATGACGCCGCGGCGGCGCATCTTCAGCCTCGCCGCCGACCTGAGCCTGGAGGCGGCCCTGCCGGAGATACTCGGGGCCTCCTACTCGCGCATTCCCGTCTACGACAACGCGCCGGAGGAGATCTGCGGCGTTCTCTACCTGCGTGACGTACTCGCCGCCGTTGCCGACCGGCAGATGGACATCACGCTGCGCTCGCTGGCACAGGAACCCCTGGCCGTCCCCCCCACGCTCAGTATCGACCAGCTGTTCACCACCCTCAGCACCGAGCAGCGCCACCTGGCGCTGGTGGTGGACGAGCTGGGCACCCTGGAAGGACTGGTGAGCCTCGAGGACCTGGTGGAGGAGCTGGTGGGGGAAATCTATGACGAGAGCGATCGGGCCCCCACCCGGCTGCTGCAACTGGGTCCGGAGACGGTGGCGGCGGACGGCACCGCCGAGCTGCGGGAGCTGGAGCACTTCTTCGGACGGGATCTACCAGGCAAGCCCACCGACACCATCAGCTACTGGATCCTGGCCCACACCGGGCGCATCCCGGAAACCGGCGAGGAGATCACCCTGGACGGGCTCCAGGTGCAGGTGGAAAAGGCCTCGCCCCGGCGCATCCACCGGCTGCGCATCAGCGGCCGGCGCAGTACGGCCGATTGACGGCTTCCGCCGCCTCCGGTTTATCCTGCGGGAAACGGAAAACCGTTTTCTGACCACCCGTCACTCTTCTCCCTCGTCATCCTCCTCGACGACGACGGTCTTGGCGAGGCGCTTGGCGAAGTAGTAGATGCGCTTGAGCTTCTCGATGACATCCACCTCCATGCGGTAGGCCGGCAGGCGGTTGGGCTCCGTCGCCACCAGCCGGTGCACTTCATGCCGGGACGCGGAGCCCACCAGCCGGTTGAATTCACGCTTGCGGGCGATGACCGCCGCGGCCGCCTCGGGATCCCGATCGGCCACCGCGCGCAGGGCGGTGGTCACCGTCTCCGCCACCACCGCGTGCAGTCCCGTCAGCACCTCCTGGGTGGCGCGGCTGATGTGCAGGCCCACCTGCAGGCGCTTTTCCCCCAGGGCCACCAGGTCGGTCTCGATGACATCGCCGATGTTCTCGAGATCGTTGGCCGCCTCCATGAGATGCATGAAGTCGCGGGTCTGGTCGTTGGTGAGGGAGCGCTTGCTGATCTGCCCCAGGTAGGTGACGACGGCGCCGTGGAGGGTGTCCACCGCGTCGTCCATGCCCGCCACCCGGCGCAGGGAGGCGCGGCTACCGGTGAGCAGCGCCGGCAGCATCTGGTCCAGCATCGCCTGCACATGCTGGCCCATGTGGCCGATTTCCAGCCGGACCCCGTCGAGCGCCAGGGAGGGGGTGGAGAGCAGCTCGCTGTCGAGATAGCGGGCGCGCACCACCTCCTCCTCCTGCAGCGGGCGGTCCGGGACCACCCACTCGCAGAACCGGGCGAAGAAGCTGGCCGCGGGGAGGAACAGCAGTGCCAGGCCGACATTGAACAGCGTATGGGCGTTGGCGATCTGGCGCGGGGTCTCCGCCGCCAGGCGCTCCAGGCCCGCGAGATCATCCGCCGCCGGCGAGACGGAGCGCACCAGTTGCGCCAGCTCCGGAATGAAACCCACCACCAGCAGCACCCCCGCCACCTTGAAGGTGACGTGGGCCACCGCCACCCGCACCGCCTCGCGGGGCTTGCCGATGGCCGCGAGCCCGGCGGTCATGCAGGTGCCGATGTTGGCGCCCAGGGCCAGGGCGATGCCCGCCTCGAGATTCACCAGCCCCTGGGTGGCCATGGCGATGACCACGCCCATGGTGGCGGAGGAGGATTGCACCAGGCCGGTGAAGAGCGTGGCGGCGAGAATGCCGTACAGGGGGTGCGAGAAGCCCTGCATCAGGGCGATGAAGGGCTCGTAGTCGCGCAGCGGCCGCATGCCGTCGCTCATCAGCCCCATGCCGAAGAAGATGAGGCCGAGCCCCATGGTGAGCTGGCCGTACTGGCGCAATGCCTCCGCGCGGCCGGCAAAATTCATCAGGAAGCCCGCCGCCACCAGCAGCAGAGCGTAGCGGGTGACCTTGAAGGCCACGATCTGGGCGGTGATGGTGGTGCCGATGTCCGCGCCGAGGATGACGCCCACGGCCTGGGACAGGGACATCAGTCCGGCGGAGACGAAGCCCACCAGCATCACCGTGGTGACCGAGGAGGACTGGATGATGGCGGTGATGGCCGCACCGGTGAACAGTCCCATCACCCGGTTGCCCGTGAGCCGTGCCAGCAGCACCTTGAGGCCGTCGCCGGCCACGGCCTTGAGCGCCTCGGCCATCTGCTCCATGCCGAACAGGAACAGGGCCAGGCCGCCCAGGAGCTGCATGCTCATCTGCCACCAGTCCAGGCTCGCCTCCGTGGCGGCGCCCAGGGCCGGTGAGGCAGCGATCGCCAGCAGGAGTGCCGCGAGGGCTTCAGGTTTCCGCATCCGTGCCTTCCGGGGCCTCTTCGGCGGGTGGTTCGGGCAGGGGGGCGGGCTGTTTCACCAGCACCACCGGCACCGGGCACAGGCGTACCACCTGTTCGGCCTTGGAGCCGAGCAGCGCATCGGCCAGGCAGCTGCGGCCCTGGCTGCCCATCACCACCAGCCGTGGCCGCAGCTTCTCCACCAGTTCGAGAATGCGGGTGACCGGAAGCCCCGTGACCAGTTCGGTGTGCAGCCGTTCCACCACCGGGTCCCCGGGGTGGGTGGCAGCGAAACGCTCGAGGAAGTTGTTCAGGACCTCGCCGGCGAGGTCCTCGAGCTTGCGCAGCCGGGGGGTGCTGTCGCCGAGGGCGCGGGTGTAGTAGCCGGGGGCCTCGGCCGGGTCGTGGACCACGTGCAGAACCACCAGCGGCGCCCTGAGCGCCGCCGCCAGCTCGCAGCCGAGCTCCAGTGCCGCCGCGGAGTGGGGCGAGAAATCCACCGGCACCAGGATCGGTGCCTCCGAATGCTCCTCTGCCATCTGCGCATCCTCCCTGGTCGGGGTCCCCCCCATACCCTGGCCGGACCGTCCGCTGGGGAGACGGCCCGGTCAGGCTACTGCGCCGGTCAGGACTGGACGCGGCGCTGGAAGTGGCTCACAAGCTTGCGGCGCACTTTCTTCTGTTTATGCTTGACGGCCGCGGCCAGGCGGCGCTGGGCGACACCGATCAGCAGCTCCTGGCAACTCTTGGCATCCTGGCCCGGCGCCGGCTGGCGCTGCACGTAGGAACCATCGGGCTGCATCTCCCAGGCGCTGCGGCGGTCGCTCAGCTGCACGTCGAGAATCAGCCGCAGCTCCTGGCGCAGATCGATGTCCTCCACCGGCGCCACCACCTCCACCCGGCTCTCCAGGTTGCGCTTCATCAGGTCGGCCGAGCCGATGTAGTACTCCTCGGCGCCGCCGTTGCGGAAGTAGTAGATGCGGCCGTGCTCCAGGAACCGGCCGACGATGCTGATGACCTGGGCGCTTTCGGTCAGTCCCGGCAGGCCGGGGCGGAAGCGGCAGGTGTCGCGCACGATGAGATCCACCTTCACCCCGGCCTGGGCCGCGCGGTAGAGGGCGCGGGTGATGTCCGCGTCCTCCAGGGCGTTCATCTTGAACTGGATGTGGCCCGGGCTCTCCTCGGAGTGGCTGCTGATTTCGCGCTCGATCTTCTCCAGCAGCGTCTTCTTCAGGGTGTAGGGCGCGGCGAGGATTTTGCGGTAGCTGGGCGGCGGCGAGTAGCCGGTGAGGAAGTTGAACAGCTCGGTGAGATCCTGGCCGATGTCGTTGTCGCCGGTGAGCAGCCCCAGGTCGGTGTAGAGCCGGGCCGTGCCGGCGTGGTAGTTGCCGGTGCCGATGTGGGCGTAGCGGCGCAGGCCGTTGTAGTCGCGGCGCACCACCAGGATGATCTTGCTGTGGGTCTTCAGCCCCACCACGCCGTAGGTGACGTGGATGCCGGCCTCCTCCAGCCGCTTGGCCCAGTTGATGTTGGCCTGCTCGTCGAAACGCGCCTTGAGCTCCACCAGCACCGCCACCTGCTTGCCGTTGCGGGCGGCGTTCACCAGCGATTCGATCACCTTGCCCTCGCCCGAGGTGCGGTAGAGGGTCATCTTGATGGCCAGCACCTTGGGATCGTTGCTGGCGCTGCGCAGGAACCGCTCCACCGAGGTGCTGAAGGACTCGTAGGGGTGCTGCAGCAGGATCGGACCGCCATCGCGGATGATGTGGAAGATGTTGCGCTTGTCGTGGGCCAGCCGCGGATGATCGATGGGGTAGTGGGGCGGATCGTGCAGCTCGGTGGACTCGAGGCCCGCGATCTCGAACATGTCGCGCATGGCCATCATGCCCTCGATTTCGAACACGTCCGCCTCCTCGTCGAGGCCCAGTTCGGCGGCGAGCATGCCCCGGTGGACCGGGTTCATGTCCTTCTGCACCTCCAGGCGCACGATGGGCGCGAAGTGGCGCTCGCGCAGCTCGGTCTCGATCATCTCCAGCAGGTCGTCGGCCTGCTCCTCGTCGAGCTCCACGTTGGCGTTGCGGGTGACCCGGAACAGCTCGCAGGAGACGATCTCCATGCCGGGGAAGAGCAGGTCGAGGTTGTTCGACACCACCTCCTCCAGGAGGACGAAGGTGTTCTCGCCGCCCACCCGGAGCAGCCGCGGCGCGATGCCCCGGATGGCCGGCACCTTGATGCGCGCCATGTGCAGCACGTTGTCGGTGTCGCCGCTGTGACGCAGGGTGACCAGCAGGTTCATCGCCAGGTTGGAGATGAAGGGGAAGGGGTGCCCCGGGTCCATGGCGAGGGGCGTCAGGAGCGGAAAGATGTTGGTGACGAACTCCTGTCGCACCAGCTCGCGCTGGGCCGGCTCGAGCTGCTCGTAGCGCAGCAGCCGGATGCCCTGCTCGGCCAGCAGTTCCAGCACCCGGTGGTAGGCGGCCCGCTTGCGCAGGGTGAGCTCGCGGATGAAGGCGTGGGCATCGGTGATCTGCTGCGCCGGGGTGCGTCCGTCGACGGTGGTTTCGTTGCGTCCCGCGGCCACCAGCTGCTTGAGGCCGCCGATGCGCTTCATGAAGAACTCGTCCAGGTTGCCGCTGACGATGGCGATGAACTTGACCCGCTCCAGCAGCGGGGTCCGGTCGTCTTCGGCCTCGTGCAGCACGCGCTGGTTGAAGGCGAGCCAGGTGAGCTCGCGGTTGAGATAGAGCTCGGAGCTGCCCAGGTCGTACTTGGGCTTCGCCTTTGCCCGCGGGCGGCGTTTGGGCTGGGTGGTCGCGGCCGGGTTCCGGGGCGCGCTGTGGGTGTCACTCATCGGGGTTCACCATCGGGGCTGTCGATGCGGGGAACATAATGAAAATGATAGTACCACGCGGCCCCGTGGGCGTGAGCCGGGCGCCGCGGACGGTAACAATCTTCAACCCGGGATGCGCGGACAGGGGCGGGGCGGTTGCCCGCGGGCGGTCCCGACCGGACGGGTTGTCGCCGTGAGGCCGCCGTCGGTGGGGGCGGTGCGGATGAATCGGGCGGCGTCGGACCCGGTGCCGGTCAGCTGGCCGGGATGCCGTTGACGGCCGTCACCCGCAGGGTGAAGAAGCTGCCGTCGGCGTCGCGGTGGGTGATCTTGACCGGCAGGTAGGCGAGCTTCTCGGCGCACCAGATGGTGGTCACGCGCCCCTTGCGGTCCTTCTGGCGCTGGACCTTGACCGTGCGCAGATCGCCGAGCTCGGTCTGCAGCGTCTCCATGCCCTGGAAATCCACCTGGTAGACCTTGAGCTTGCCGCCGTCGGCCACGTGGTAGGAAAGGTCCCGCCGGCCGTGGCTCAGGTCGAGCATCAGGGCCAGCTGGTAGCCGAGCTTGTCCTGGGTGCCCTGGGGGATCTCCATGGTCCAGGGCTCGTTCTCCACCCGGTTGAGGACCTTGCCGGCGGCCCAGTCGAAGCGCAGGTCGGCCTCGCGTTCGCGCTTGCTCCCGGTGTGCTGGTAGGTGTAGCGCAGGGGCTGGATCTGGCCTTCGCGGCCGTAGACCCACTGGCTGGTCTCGCGGATGCGGTCGTCGCGGAACAGGGCGAGGACACCGATGGGGCGGGTGAAGGACTCGTACATGTAGTGCTCGCCCTCGCGGTGCAGGCGTACCTGCAGCTCCGCCACGTCGAGGCCGTTGAGCGACAGGGTGTAGTCGGCCTCGAACTCGGGCAGGGGGGCGTGGGCGGCCGCCAGGGGCAGGGACACGGCCAGCAGGGCGCAGGCCGTCAGCAGCAGACCCCGTGTCCGCCCCCGGCGCCGGCTCATGGTGCCGCCGCCTCTGCCGCTTCGGGATTGTACTCGTGTCCGCCGGGCCCCAGGGGCGCCCCGTCCAGCCACACCCGTCCGCCGTTCAGCCGCAGCCGGCCCTCGGCGAACCAGCGGATGGCCAGCGGGTAGATGCGGTGCTCCTGGGCCAGGACCCGGGCAGCCAGTGCCTCCGCATCGTCACCGGGCAGCACCGGCACACGCGCCTGCACGATGACGGGGCCGGAGTCCAGCTCCGGGGTCACGAAGTGCACGCTGGCGCCGTGCTCCCGGACCTCGGCCTCCAGCGCCCGGCGGTGGGTATGCAGGCCACGGAACGCCGGGAGCAGGGAGGGGTGGATGTTGAGCATGCGACCGCTGTAATGGGCCACCAGCTCCGGGGTGAGGATGCGCATGAAGCCCGCCAGCACCACCAGCCCCGGATCGAAGCGGTCGATGAGCTCCGCCAGGAGCCGGTCGTAGGTCTCGCGGTCCGGGGCCTCGCGGTGATCCAGCACCTCGGTATGGATGCCGCCGCGGCGGGCGCGCTCCAGGCCGAAGGCATCGGCGCGGTTGCTGATGACCGCCCTGATCTCCACCGGCAGCGCGCCGGCCGCGGCGGCGTCGATGATGGACTGCAGGTTCGTGCCGCCACCGGAAATGAGGACCACGATGGGCAGGGGCGCGCCTGGTTTCACAGCTCGGCGCCCTCCAGCACCACCCGCGGGCCGGTGCCGTCATGGGCCTCGATGGCGCCGATGATCCAGGCCTGTTCACCGGCTTCCCGGAGATGCTCGATGGCCGCGTCAGCCTGGTCGGCCGGGACGCACAGGACCATGCCCACGCCGCAGTTGAAGGTGCGGTAGAGCTCCGCGTCGGGGATGTCGCCCTGCTCCTGGAGCCAGTCGAAGATCGGCGGCCGGGGCCAGGCGCCGGTGTCGATGACCGCCCGGGTTCCCTCCGCCAGCACGCGCGGCAGGTTCTCGGGCAGGCCGCCGCCGGTGATGTGGGCCATGGAGCGCACATCGACCCGCTCCAGGAGGGAGAGCAGCGGCTTGACGTAGATGCGGGTGGGTTCCATCAGCGTCTGGCCCAGGGTGCGCCCGTGGAAGGTCGCCTCGAGGCTGGCGCCACTGACCTCGAGCACCTTGCGGATCAGCGAGTAGCCGTTGGAATGGGGGCCCGAGGAGGCCAGTCCGACCAGCACGTCGCCGGCCGCGACACGGCTGCCGTCGATGATCCGTTCCTTCTCCACCACGCCGACGCAGAAGCCGGCCAGGTCGTAGTCGCCCACGGCATACATGCCTGGCATCTCCGCGGTCTCGCCCCCCACCAGCGCGGCGCCCGCCTGCTCGCAGCCGCGGCCGATGCCGGTGACCACGGCCGCCGCCACCTCCACCTCGAGCCGGCCGGTGGCATAATAATCGAGGAAGAACAGCGGCTCGGCGCCGAGCACCACCAGGTCGTTGACGCACATGGCCACCAGGTCGATGCCCACCGTGTCGTGGTGCTGCAGCGCCAGGGCCAGCTTCAGCTTGGTGCCCACGCCGTCGGTGGCGGAAACCAGCACCGGTTGGCGGTAGCGGTCCAGGGGCAGTTCGAACAGGGCGCCGAAGCCGCCGAGCCCGCCCATGACCCCGGGCCGCCGGGTACGCTCGGTGACCGACTTGATGCGTTCCACCAGGGCGTTGCCGGCGTCGATGTCCACTCCGGCGTCGCGGTAGCTCAGGCCGGTCCTGGTGTGAGAGGGGTTGGAATCGGATTTCAAGGACGTGCTCCGGATCTCATGGGGTTGCGGTGGCAGGGACGGGGTCGAAAAGTGAATTTTACAGCCCTTAAACCTGACAAAGCCACCTCCGGGGCTCCGGGGCGGCGTGCCCGCGGGATGTGGCCGCGCGGGCGGGGTCGCCCGGTCCGGGGGAAGGCAACGGGGTGGACGGGATTCCCCGGCCGCATTCACCCCGGTGTCGCCGGCGCTTGATGTAGAATAACCACACCGGCGGTGTCGACCCGCCGGCGTGTACACGCCGGGAACCGCCGGGCACCGGTCGGGGGTTGTCCCCGGGCGGCGATGGCCACCGGGTCGGGCGCGGGGGGCGGACGCCCCGGCCTTGACTTCACCACGGTGCTTGCCTAGTGTGCGGCGGCGGTGAAACCATGGCTGCCCCAGTGGCTGGCGGCATGGCCGCCGGCGCCGCAGCGCCCGGCCCGCGGGTCTCTGATCACTACACTGCCACGCGGTGAGCGCCCCTGGCCTCGATCCGGCGTGCGATCCCGGCCGGGGGGTACCGGCTGCACATTACCGGAAGGATGGCGGCTTTCCTCATGTACAGACTCCTGGTGACCACGCTGCTGCTGTTCGCCCTGGCACCCGGATTGCGGGCGGCGGAGGCGCAGCGTCTCTACGAGGCCGCCGTCCCGGTGGCCGGCCAGACGGCGGAGGAGCGCCTGCCGGCGCTGCGCGAGGCCCTGCGCGCGGTGGCCGTGAAGGTGACCGGCCAACGCGGCGTGGCCGCTGATCCGGCCCTGGCGCCGGTGCTGGAGGCGGCCGAAACCCATGTGCAGCAGTACCGCTACGAGTCCGCCGGCGAGGGCGCCGAGCCCGCGCTGCGCCTCTGGGTCCGGTTCAACCCGGCCGGCGTGGAATCCGCGCTGCGCGCCGCCGGCCTGCCTGTCTGGGGCCGCGAACGCCCCCTGACGCTCATGTGGGTCGTGGTGGACGACGGGCGCAACCGGTTGCTCGTGTCCGAATCGGAGCCCCCCGCCGCGGCGGCGGCGATCAACGGCCAGGCCCGGGTCCGGGCGCTGCCGATGCTGCTTCCCCTGCTCGACCTGGAGGATCGGAGCGCCGTTTCGGCGAGCGACGTCTGGGGCCGGTTCCAGGATGTCATCCTTGCCGGGTCCGGGCGCTATGGTGCCGACGCGGTGGTGGCGGGACGCGCCTATCGCACCCGTGAAGGCGGCTGGCGCGGTGACTGGAGCCTGTTTGCCGGCGGTGCCGTGGCGGCGACCTGGGACAGCCGCGGCGAGACGCAGGCGGCGGTTCTCGCCGCCGCCGTGGACCGCGCGGCCGACACCCTGGCCGGGCAGGTCGGCCCCTCCATGGCCAGGGGACCGGGTGATTCCGTGCCGGGAGCGGAGGTTCAGCCCGGCGGGCAGCGGATGACCGTGATCGGCCTGGAGCGTTACGAGGACTATGGCCGCCTGTTGCGGACGCTCGAGTCGCTCCCGGTGGTCAAGTCGGTGCAGGTCACCGGTGCGGGTCCCGACCGGCTGGAACTGCGCCTGGAGCTGCTGGGAACGCGGATGGACCTGGAGCGCGCCGTGAGCCTGGAGCGGATGCTGGCGCCGGAGGCCGGGATGGCCGCGTCCGAGGACGGGGGGCTTACCTATCGATGGGTGCGCTGAGGGCGCGTGACATTCCCAACCTGATAACCCTGCTGCGTATCGCCCTGGTACTGCCGGTGGTGTGGGCGCTGCTGCGGGAACGCTATCCGCTCGCCCTGTGGCTGTTCGCCGTCGCGGGCATCTCCGACGGGCTCGACGGATTCCTGGCCAAGCACTTCCACTGGACCAGCCGTCTGGGCGCCATCCTCGATCCCATCGCCGACAAGTTGCTGCTCGTCTCCTGCTATCTCTGCCTGGGCTGGCTGGAGGTGCTTCCCCTGTGGCTGGTAGGGGTCGTGCTGGGACGGGACCTGTTCATACTCGCCGGCGCCACCGCCTACCATTTCCTCATCGGCCACTATGATCCCGCACCCACCTGGATCAGCAAGACCAACACCTTCGCCCAGATCGTGCTGGTTATCGTGGTGGTGCTGCAGCAGGCGGCAGAGCCCTTCTCAACCCACTTCGTGCTGTGGCTGATCTACACGGTCCTGGCCACCACCGTCACCAGCGGTGTGGACTATGTCTGGACCTGGGGGCGGATGGCCTGGGTGAACCGTTCATGATCCCGGGCGCCCCGGCCGGGCGGTTGGCATGAGCGTACAGCTGCCCCTGTCGCTGCGCCTGCGCGACGACGCCACCTTCGAGAATTTCCTTCCCGGCGCCAACGGGGCGCTGGTGGCGGCGGTGCGGGCGAGCGCCGCCGGCACGGGGGATCGCTTCCTCTGCTTCTGGGGGCCGCCCGGCAGTGGCCGGACCCATCTCCTGCAGGCCGCCTGTCACCTGGCCGGCGGCCTCGACCTGCCGGCGGCCTATCTGCCGCTGGGGGAGGCGCTGCTCGCCCCCGCGGTGCTGGAGGGGCTGGAGTCGCTGGCGCTGGTGTGCCTGGACGATCTGGACCGGGTGGCGGGAACGGCGGAATGGGAAACCGCCCTGTTCCACTTCTACAACCGGGCCCGGGAGGCAGGCACGGTGCTGCTGGTGGCGGCCAGGACGCCTCCGGGCGGCCTCGGCATCCGCCTCGCCGATCTGCGCAGCCGGCTGGCATGGGGTCCGGTCTACCAGCTCCGGCCCCTCGACGACGGGGGCAGGCTGGCGCTGTTGCGGCTGCGCGCCCAGGCCCGCGGGCTGGAGCTCGAGGACGGCGTGGCCGCCTACCTGCTGCGCCGCTGCGCGCGGGATCCCCGGGACCTGATGGAACTGCTGGAAACCCTCGACCGGGCCTCCCTGGTCAATCAGCGGCGTCTCACCATCCCCTTCGTCAAGTCGGTGCTGGGGCTGTGAGCGCCCTGTATGCTGCTGCCCGAATCCGGGGCTACAGCGTAGGGTAGAGCCGCTCCGGCAGGTGTTCACGAATCTCGCGGCCATCCAGGTGGACCAGGTTCTGGTCCAGTTCCAGGATGACCCGCTCCCGGGCCGGCGGGCTCAGGCGCCCGCGCAGGAGGCCCAGGAAACGGGGGGCCGCAACGAGCACGAGGGCGTCGAACCGCCCCTCAGTGCGCCCCGCCTCCAGGCGCTCGGCCACCTGGATGGCGAAGTTCACGGCCTCCTGCTCCTTGGGTGCCACGCCGGCCGCCTTGGCATGCCTGCCGGCGCCGGTGCTGTCGAAGGTGCGTCCCGGCAGGTCGGAGACCAGCTCCCGCTCATGCAGGCGGCCTTCGGGGTGAACCATCTCCTCCAGTTCCTCCAGTGGGCCAGCCGCCGACTCCGCCGCGAACAGCCGCGCGACCGTACTGCTTGCCACCACGACCCATACCCGTTTCATGGCCTGTGCCTCCCGGTGTCCCTGGTCATGGTTTCAGCATAGGTGGCCGCGGTCGGGTTGTGAATGTCCGTCTTGCAGGCGCCTCTCCGGACCCTTTGAGCAGGCCTCCATGCGGGCGGAACCGGTCCCGGGCCGTGGGTGCGCGGGCCCTCAGGGATGTTCCAGTCGCCGGGCGGTCTCCGCCAGGCGGCGGCCCAGGGCGCGGGCCAGTGACTTCTCGCCATCGCTCAGGGGGCGCCGGCTTTCGGGACCGGCCAGGTGGCTGGGGCCGTAGGGGGTGCCGCCCGCCGTGGTATGCAGCAGCTCCTGCTCGCTGTAGGGCAGGCCCATGAGCAGCATGCCGTGGTGGAACAGGGGCAGCATCATGGACAACAGGGTGGTCTCCTGGCCGCCGTGGAGACTGCTGGTGGAGGTGAAGACGCCGGCTGGTTTGCCGATGAGCGAACCGGAGAGCCACAGGGCGCTGGTCCCGTCGAGGAAATGCTTCAACGGGGCGGCCATGTTGCCGAACCGGGTGGGGCTGCCGAGGGCCAGGCCGGAACACTCGCGGAGATCGTCCAGGCTGGCGTAGGGCGGTCCGCTGTCGGGTATGGTGTCGGCCACGGCCTCGCATACGGTGGAGACCGGGGCGACGGTGCGTACCCGGGCCTCGAGCCCGGCGATCTCCTCGACCCCGCGGGCCACGTGGTGGGCCATCTCGGCGGTGGCGCCGTAGCGGCTGTAGTACAGCACGAGGATATGGCTCATGGCAGAATATCGAGTACCCGCTCCGGGGGGCGCCCGATGGCGGCCTTGCGTCCGCTGACCACGATGGGACGCTCGATGAGTTTCGGGTGCTCCACCATCGCCCGTATGAGCGCCGCGCGATCCAGCGCCGGATCGTCGAGGCCGAGCTCCCGGTACTCCGCTTCCTTGTGACGCATGAGATCCCGGGGTTCCAGTTTCAGCAGCCCGAGAATGCGTTCCAGCTCCCCGGCATCGGGCGGGGTTTTCAGGTACTCCACCACGGTGGTTTTGACGCCCTGCTCCTCGAGCAGCGCCAGGGTGGCGCGGGACTTGGAGCAGCGGGGATTGTGATAGATTGTGACGCTCAACCTGGCCTCCGGTTCCGGTTCGATGCCCCGGGGCTCCCGGGCATGATTCCTGTGGAAATGTGCGTTCGCTCTCCAGTCCGGATATTGCATAAACTGGTCGCATGTGTAAATTTCTCAGCGATAATATCCGCATGAACCGCCCCGCGGGTGGGCGCGGATGCCTGTCGGTGCAGGATGGATTTCATAGGGGGTGTTTTGACAGCGATGGCGCGGCGACTACTCCTGGCTGGTCTGGTACTGCTCTGGTTCGGCCCGCTGGCCTGTACCACGGTACCGGTACAGGAACTCAGCGATGCCCGGCAGTCCATAGACGCGGCCCGTTCCGCTGGAGCCGCATTACATGCCCCCGGTCTCCTGGACGAAGCGGTGCGTATGCTGCAGCGCGCTACCCAGGAGCTCCAGGCGGGCGCCAACGAGGCGGCGCGTCGCGACGCCCTGGCCGCCAACGAACTGGCCCGTCGCGCCCGCGAGAGTGTCAGCGGAGAGGCTGAACCGGCACAGTGAGCGGTGTGGTTGAACACCACCCCGCGGGCCGCCCCGCTTGTTCCGTTTCCAGGAGGATGCCCAAGGCCCGCGCGGTTGCGACAGCCGGTTTCGTGGGTTCCCGGACTACCTCCTTCCCCAGGGTTGCGCGACCCGGCAAGGACAGACCACCCCTGCGCCCGACCGCCTGCGAAGGGAGCCGCAGTGGTTGCCCGGCGGCTTCCGGCGCCCACGGCATCCCGGGCCGGCGCCTGTAAAAACCGGTGCAGAGCTCCCCTGCGGAGCCTCCCGCAGAACGATGGAGGATGGATCATGAAACGACTGAGTCTGCTGCTCCCCCTGCTGCTCTGCCTGGGGCTCGGCGGGACCGCTCAGGCCGCCGCCCCGCGCGATCCGGCGACGCACTTCTTCGATCAGACCCTCGGCGACTTCTCCGAAGAGCTGGAGACCGCGCGGGCGGCCGGCAAGAAGGGCATCTTCCTCTTCTTCGAGTCCGCGGACTGCCCCTTCTGCCACCGGATGAAGACCACCGTGCTGAACCAGCCGGAGGTGCAGGATGCCTTCAAGACCCATTTCCTCGCCTTCAGCGTGGATACCGAGGGCGATGTGGAGATCACGGATTTCCAGGGCCGGACCATGAGCCAGAAGGACTTCTCCTTCAAGGTCAACGATGTCCGCGCCACTCCGGTCATGGCCTTCTACGACCTCGAAGGGCGCCAGGTGGTGAGGTACACCGGGGCCACCCGGGACAAGAACGAGTTCCTGCTGCTGTCCGACTACGTGGCGCAGGAGAAGTACAAAGAGATGCGCTTCACCCGCTACAAGCGGGAGCAGCGTGCCGCGCAGAATCCGTGAGCCCCGATATCCGTTGATGACCATCCTGCCCCGGACCCGCTCCCTAGCCGTACTGCTCATCCTCTGGATGTGCGGTGTCCCGCCAGTCGCCGTGGCCGCCCCCGAGCCAGCCGCGGAGCCGGCGTTGCCGGAGGGTGAAGCTGGTGTGGCGCCCACGTCCGCACCGGAGCCGTTGCCCGAACCGCTGACCCTGGAGGCGGCGCTGGCCCTCGCCGACGCGCCCCACCCGACGCTGGCCCGTGCGGCGGCGGGCGTGGAGGAGGCGCGGGCCCTGCAGGGCCAGGCCGCGGCCGGGGACGACCTGACGGTCAGGCTGAACGGAGAGCTGTTCTGGACCGAGCCGAACGAGGTCTCGCCCTACGATCACGACGATAACCGGCTCTCCCTGCTGGCCAGCAAGACGCTCTACGACAGCGGCCGCAGCAGCGCGCTGGAAGCCGCCGCCGAACATGGCGTCAAAGGGGAGGAGTTGCGCTACCTCGGCAGCCGGGAGCAGCGGCGGCTCGAGATCATGCGCCGCTACTTCGACGTCCTGCTCGCCGACACTGCCTTCGCCCGCGACGACGAGGCGCTGGCGGTGGCTTTCGTGGCCTATGACAAGGCCCGGGAGCGCAACGAACTGGGCCAGCTGTCGGACATCGAGCTGTTGCGCCTGGAGAGCGGGTTCCGCGCCGCACGGAGCACCCGGGTGGCCAGTGATGCCGACCGGCGCGCCGCACGCTCCCGCCTGGCCATGGCCCTGAACCGGCCCGATGACCTGCCGGGGACGCTGCTCGAACCCGATCTCTCCGGCAACGACCGGGAGCTGCCGGTGCTGGAGGAGATTCTGGCCCGGACCCTGGCGGGCAACAGCACCATGCTGGCCCTGCGGGAGTCGGTACAGGCGGCGCAGCGGGAGATCGAGGCCGCCCGGGCCCTGCGCGGGCCGACTCTCAGCGGCCAACTGGAGCTGAACGAATACTCCCGCGACACCTCCACCCGGGATGATGCCCGGGTGGGGCTGGTGCTGTCCGTGCCGCTGTGGCAGGGCGGGCGCGTGGATGCCGCCCTGGCCAAGGCCCAGGCGCGCCTGCACCGGGCCCAGGCGGAGCTCGAGGCCCGGCGCCTGGAGTTGCGCCAGGCGGTGCTCGAGGCCTGGCAGGAGATCGCCAACCTGCGTGAGCGGCGCGAGTCGATGGTCGCGCTCAACGACTACCGGGAGCTCTACCTGGACCGCAGCCGCGCGCTCTATGAGCTTGATGTGAAGACCGATCTGGGCGATGCGATGGTGCAGATGACGGATGCGCGCTTCAAGACCGTCGAAACCGACTATCGGCTGGCCCTTGCGTGGGCACGCCTGGACGCCCTGCAGGGGGCCCTCATCGAACGCTCCGAGGACTGAACCGATATGCTCATGACCAACCCGATGAAGAGCCTTCTCCTGGCCGCCCTGCTGTCCGGAGCGCCCCTGCTGCAGGCGGCTGACGGGAAGGACGCCGCCGGAGCGACGGCCGGTGCGCAGGCCACCCTGCATTGGGCCCGCAGAGTGGAACTGGGCACCCCGGTGTCCGGCGTCGTGGCCGAGGTGCTGGTGGAGGTGGGCGACCGGGTCGCTGCCGACCAGGTTCTGCTGCGGCTCGACCCACGCCGTTTCGAGGCCGAGGTGGCCCGCGCCCGGGCGGAGGTGCGGCGGCTCGAGCTCGCCCGCGGCGAGGCGAAGCAGGAACTGGAGCGGGCCGAGGAGCTCTACGCCCGCACCGTCATCTCCGCCCATGACCTTGAGCAGGCGAAGATCGACTTCGCCGCCGCCGACGCCGAGTATGCCTCGGCCCATGCCGCGGCCACCCAGGCCCGGATGGATCTGCAGGACAGCGCGGTGCGCTCGCCCATCGAAGGGGTGGTGGTGCAGCGTCGGGCCGAGGTGGGACAGACCGTGGTGAGCCGGCTGGAGAGCCGGCCACTGCTGGTTGTGGCCGACAACACCGCCATGGTGGCACGCGCCCGCCTCGGCGCCGATGCCGTGGCGCTGGTGCGCCCGGGGCAGCAGGCCACCGTGGAAGTGGGTGGGCGTCGCTACACCGGCAGCGTGACCGAGCTGGGTCTCGAGCCGGTGGAGGAGTTCGGGAGTCCCGAGTACAGCGTGGGCGTCAGCTTCAGCCCGGTTGCCGAGGTGCCCCTGCGGGCCGGACTCTCGGCGACGGTGGAGTTCAAGTGACCCATCCCGTCTGCCTGCGCTGCATCGTCTCCGGGCGCGTGCAGGGGGTCTGGTACCGCGCCGGCACCCGCCAGCGGGCCACCGGGCTCGGGGTGAGCGGTCATGCCCGCAACCTCTCCAATGGCGACGTGGAAGTGCTGGCCTGCGGCGAACCCGAAGCCGTGAAGACGCTCTGCGACTGGCTGTGGGAGGGCACCCCGGCGGCCGAGGTCACCGACGTGGCCTGCGAGACCGTCCCCGCCCCGGCCCGCCTCGAGGGCTTCACCACGGGTTAAAGGCTTTTTCAGCCAACCGCAGATTTGCGTTGATTTGCGTGAATATTACCGCGGCACCGGTGGCCCGGAGTGGCGCTTGACAGCAGGTGGCCTCCCGCCGGCACCAGAGTGGCTGGTTGCCATGCGGTTCCCCAGGGCGGAACTCCGGCGCTGCTTGTTCGTTCCCCCATGGCAATGAGTAGTGCCGCTCTGCTGTCTGCCCCCCAATCAACGCTAATCAACGTCAATCTGCGGTTCAGTCAATCTGCGGTTCAGATTTTTTCCTTCCGCCTTCAGGTCGCCACGGCGGAGTCGGTGCCTACCCCGCCAGTCGTTCCAGCAGGAAGTCCATGACGCCGTCGAGCGGGATGTTCTGGGACTCGCTGTCGCGGCGGCCCTTGTACTCGATCTCGCCGCTGTCGAGGCCGCGTTCGCCCAGCACCAGGCGATGGGGAATGCCGATGAGCTCCATGTCGGCGAACATCACGCCGGGGCGCTCCCTGCGGTCGTCGAACAGCACCTCGAAGCCGTTGGCGGTGAGCTCCCGGTAGAGGGTTTCGGCGGCCTCGCGCAGGCGCTGGGACTTGTGCATGTTCATGGGCAGCAGGGCCACCTGGTAGGGGGCGATGGCCTGGGGCCAGATGATGCCCCGCTCATCGTTGTTCTGCTCGATGGCGGCCGCCACCACCCGGGAGACCCCGATGCCGTAGCAGCCCATGGACATCACCACCGCCTGGCCGCTTTCGTCCAGCACCGTGGCGTTCATGGCGCGGCTGTACTTCTCCCCCAGCTGGAAGATGTGCCCCACCTCGATGCCGCGGGCGATGGCGAGGGTGCCGTTGCCGTCGGGGCTGGGGTCGCCCGGCACCACGTTGCGGATGTCGGCGACGGCCGGCTCGGGGAGATCCCGGCCCCAGTTCACCCCGGTGAGGTGCTTACCGTCCACGTTGGCGCCGCAGACGAAGTCGGCCACCACCGCGGCGCTGCGATCCACGATGACGGGGATGGCGAGACCCACCGGGCCGAGGGAGCCCACGCCGCAGCCCAGCGCGGCGCGGATGTCGGCGTCGGCGGCGAATTCCAGCGGGTCGGCCACGGCCGTGAGCTTGCCCGCCTTGATGGCGTTGAGCTCGTGGTCACCGCGCAGCACCAGCGCCACCAGCGGGGCCTCGGCGCTGTCGCCCCTCACCACCAGGGTCTTGAGTGTCTGTCCGGGAGGCACGTCGAGGAACGCGGAGACCTCCTCGATGGTGTGCTGCTCCGGGGTGTCCACGGTGGCCATCCCGGCGCCGGGGGCCGGCCGCGCCTGCGCGGGGGCCAGGGCCTCGGCCAGCTCCACGTTGGCGGCGTAGTCGCTGGCGTCGGAGAAGGCGATGGCGTCCTCGCCCGAGTCGGCCAGCACATGGAACTCGTGGGAGCCGCTGCCGCCGATGGCGCCGGTGTCGGCCAGCACCGGGCGGTAGGTGAGGCCGATGCGGTCGAAGATGCGGCAGTAGGCCTCGTGCATCACCCGGTAGGTCTCCTCCAGGGAGGCCATGTCCAGGTGGAAGGAGTAGGCGTCCTTCATCAGGAATTCGCGGGCGCGCATGACGCCGAAGCGGGGCCGGCGCTCGTCGCGGAACTTGGTCTGGATCTGGTAGAAGTTGGCCGGCAGCTGCTTGTAGCTGCGCAGTTCGTTGCGGATGAGGTCGGTGATGACCTCCTCGTGGGTGGGGCCGAAGCAGAATTCCCGCTGGTGACGGTCCTTGAGGCGCAGCATCTCCGCGCCCATGTCCTCCCAGCGCCCCGACTCCTGCCACAGCTCCGCCGGCTGCACCGCCGGCATCAGCACCTCCTGGGCCCCGGCCCGGTCCATCTCCTCGCGCACGATGGTCTCCACCTTGCGCAGCACCCGCAGCCCCAGGGGCAGCCAGGTGTAGAGCCCCGCGGCCAGCTTGCGGATCATGCCCGCGCGCAGCATGAGCTTGTGGCTGATGACCTCGGCGTCGGCCGGGGTCTCCTTGAGGGTGGCGAGCAGCAGTCGTGAGGTTCGCATGGTCGGGTTTCGCTGTCCTGGGTCGTGGGCGCAAAACCCCTATTGTATGCACTCGGCCGGGAAGCGTCAGCATTGGGGCTTCCATACTTGCCGCGCACGGGGGATTCACCACGAAGGCACGGAGGACACGAAGAAAGAATAAAAAAAAGTTATTAACCGCAGATTTACGCTGATTACGCTGATTTGAAAAAGACAAAAGGCAGATGTCGTGATGGATGGCTGGCCACGCACATCGGATACACCCACAAGTGGCACAAACTGCCAACAACCCCGCGGCCGGATGGGTTCAGTGGCAATCCCGGTATTGATAAGGAAATCCACGTAAATCAACGTAAATCTGTGGTTGAAACGCTTTTTGTCCTTGTTTCCTTCGTGCCTTCGTGGTGAAAAAATGCCTCACCGGTTCTCGCCGCGGGAGACGCGGTGCAGGACGGCGTCGAGGGCCCGGTGGGGCAGCAGGCGGCGGAGGGTGGCGAACAGGTGGGTGGGGAGGGTGACGTAGTAGCGCACCCTGGGGCGGGGGCTCTCCAGGGCGTGGACCACCTTGCTCAGCACCGCCTCGGGGCCGAGGGTGAAGGGGGCGGCCGGTCCCCGTTTCGTGAGCCGCCGCTCCATGGCGCGGTAGGTCTCGCGGTGGGGACTCGACTCGGCGTCGATGTGGCGCCGGAAGGCGGCATGGGCATTGTCACGGAAGCGGCTGACGATGGGGCCCGGCTCCACCAGGCTGACATGGATGCCGGTGCCGGCCAGTTCCAGGCGCAGGGTGTCGGTGAGGCCCTCGAGGGCGAACTTGCTGGCGTTGTAGGCGCCGCGGTAGGGGAGGCTGACGAGTCCCAGCACGGAGCTGTTCTGGACGATGCGCCCGTGCCCCTGGGCGCGCATGACCGGGAGGACCCGGTTGGTGAGCTCCAGGGTGCCGAACAGGTTGGTCTCGAACTGGGCCCGCAGGGCGTCGCGGGTGAGATCCTCCACGGCGCCGGGCTGGCCGTAGGCGCCATTGTTGAACAGGGCGTCGAGGCGCCCACCCGTGCGCTCCAGGATCGTGCCGAGGCTGGTGGCGATGGAGTCGCTGTCGTCGAGATCCAGGACCAGCGACTCGAGGCCCAGCGCCGTCAGCCGCTGCACGTCGGCGGGCTTGCGGGCGGTGGCGAAGACCCGCCAGCCGCGCCCGGCGAGCCCCTGGGCCACGCACAGTCCGATGCCGCTGGAGCAGCCGGTGACGAGAACGGATCGGGGTTGGTTCAAGACGGCCTCCTTTGAGGATGCTGCCAATGGTCGAGCGCCGCCCTGTTCGATCATTGGCGCTGCCCGTATGCCGGTGAAACGGCCCGACAGTGTACCCGGTCGCGGCCCTCAGGTGGCTTCCGGACCCGGTTTCCCCGTCACGTCCGCGCCTCCGTCTCCGCCATTGCTGAAGCGGAAGGCGTTGCGGCCCGCGGCCTTGGCCTCGTACAGGGCGTGATCGGCGCACTCCACCAGCAGCTCCTGGGTGTCGGCATCCCGGGGGTAGATGGCGATGCCGATGCTGGTGGTGACCTGGCGGGCTTCGTCACCGAGACTGAACGGGGCCGCCATGGCGGCGAGGATCTTGTGCGCCACCAGGGCGGCGTCGTCCGGCTGCTGCAGTCCGGTCAGGATCAGGGTGAACTCGTCGCCACCCAGCCGCGCCACCGTGTCGCTCTCGCGCACGCACCCGCTCAGCCGGGTGGCCACCTCCTTCAGAAGGGAATCTCCCACGGCATGTCCCAGGGTGTCGTTGATGGCCTTGAACCGGTCCAGGTCCATGAAGAACACGGCCAGCCGGCCGCCCTTGCGCCGGGCCTCGTTGATGGCCTGCTCCAGCCGGGCATGGAACAGCAGCCGGTTGGGCAGCCCGGTGAGGGCGTCGTGGTGGGCGAGGTGGGCGAACTTGCGCTCCGATTCCTTGATGGAGCTGATGTCCGAGAAGACGGCGACGTAGTTGCTGATGTCGCCCGCGTCGTTGCGGACGGTGCCGATGCTGAGCCAGGCCGGGTAGAGCTCGCCGTCGCGGCGGCGGTTCCAGATCTCGCCGCGCCACTGGCCCTGCTCACGCAGCTGGGCGTTCATGGCATCGAAGAAGCTCTGCGGGTGGTGGCCGGAGCCGAGCAGGTCGGGAGTGCGGCCGAGAGCCTCGCGGCGGCTGTAGCCGGTGATGGAGGTGAAGGCGTCGTTGACCATGATGATGCGCTGGCGGGCATCGGTGATCATGACCCCCTCGGTGGTGTTCTCGAACACGGTCGCGGCCTGGCGCAGGCGCTGCTCCACCCGCCGGCGCTCGGTGGCATCACGCTTGATGCCCACGTAGCAGAAGGGCCGGCCCGTCCCGTCCAGGACCGGGAAGGCGGCTATCTCCACCTCGATGTGCCGGCCGTCCGCGCGCCGGCAGGTGACCTCGCCGCGGAAGTCCCCCCTGCTTTCGATCTCGCGGACGATCTCGGTGAAGTTGCTCTCGCCCATGTGCAGGGCGGGGGTGTTGCGGTGCAGGACCTCGTCCTCGTAACCGAGCAGGCGCCGGTGCGCCGCGTTCTGGCGCAGGTAGTGGCCGTCGGTGGCGATGATGCCCACCGCGTCGGTGGAGTGGGAGAAGATGGCCTGGTAGAGGCTGAGGCGCTCCTCGGCGTGGCGCAGGGAGGTGATGTCCATCCCCACGGTCCATACCGGCCAGCCGGGTATCGGGATCCGGGCGGAGATGTCCGACCAGAGAATGTTGCGCACCTCGCCGCTGCGGGTGGTCAGCCGCCACTCCCAGTCGCGGTAGTTGTGCCCCCGCCGGTTGCGTTCCTCGAGCATCCGCTGGCGGTAGTCGGGGTCCGGGTAGAGCAGGGCGAAGGCATCCGCGTTGCCCACGATCTCCTCGGCGCGGTAGCCGCTCACCCGCTCGCAGGCGCGGTTCCAGAACAGGACCCGGCCCTGTTCGTCGAAGGCGTCGAGCATCACCGGCATCTCCTCGACGATGCGCCGGAGGCGCGACTCCTCCTCGCGCAGCACCTGCTCGGCCCGGCTCCTTTCGCTGACGTCCCGCACCACCGCCACCAGGTGGCGCTCGCTGCCCCGGTTGACATGGCTGAGGGCGATTTCCACCGGCCGCCGGCGGCCGTCGCGCAACCGGATCTCTCCGGGCAGCCGTTTGCCCGGTTCCGTCTGCACGGCGGTGACCAGGTCGCTCCAGCCCTCCATTCCGTCGCCGAGATTCACCAGTTCCGGAAACGGGGCGTTGGCCAGGAGGTCGCGGGAACGCTCGAACAGCCTGCAGCCGGAGCTGTTGATCTCCACGACACCCGCGGTTGCCGGTTCGATGATGAGAAAGGCGTCCGGCGAGTGATCGACCAGATCGCGGCAGCGCCTCAGCTGTTCCTCCAGGTGCTGACGGCCGCGGGCCTCCCGTTGCAGGGAACGGTTGGTCCGGGTCAGGACCTCGGTGCCCTGGTGGACGCTCTCGGCGAGCCAGGCCTGGCGCCCGGCCAGGAGATGGAACAGGACGGTCAGCAGCACCACCAGCACCAGTCCGCCCGCGCCGTACAGGCGCAGCGGCGTGGCGACGGCCGCCTCCCAGCCGTTTCTGGGCTCCATGGCCAGGCGCCAGTCGCTTCCGGGCAGGTTCATCCTGAAGTAGCGCGGATTCCGTTCCAGGAGCGCCGAGTGGCCGCCCAGCAGACGCTGCGGCGGCTTCAGCAGCGCCCATTCCAGCTCCGGATCCACCGCCTCGAGTCCGGCCTCCCGCAGGAGCGGGGAGATCGCCAGCAGCGCCGTGGCGCGGCCCCAGAACTGTCCGTGATCGTAGACGGGCACGATGGTTTCCACGGCCAGGCGTCCGGCACCGGCGTCGAGCACCGGCCCGAGCCGGGCCAGACCGGGGGTCGGCAATCCGGGTACGGGCGGAAGGCGTGGCGAGGCGGCGGGCAGCCCGGCGCCCGGCGCTTCCCAGCGGTAGCCGCGGCCCTCCCGGGGGATCAGGCTGAAGGCCAGGACGACGGGATCGTTGATCTGCAGACGGGCAGAGAAATCCTCGAAGGCGGACTTGAAGCGGGCATCCTTCGGCGTGTGGGCGGTGAAGGCGGCAAGTCCGTCGAGGAGGCGGAAGCGCTGCCGGAGCGCGGATTCCAGCCGCGCCACCTGTGCATCGGCCTGGAGGTCGATGCGGGCATGGAGATCGGCGCGCAGGTGTTCGCCCAGCCAGTACCCGCCCAGCTGCCAGAGGGCCAGCAGCAGCAGCAGGAAGCCCCCGCTGGCATACCAGGCCCGGCGGCGCGGGGTATGGCCCGAACGCTCCAGTAAACCCTGCCGCATCCGCCAATGCCTCCTTCCGATCCCTCGGACCGTTCCCGCCTGTCAAGAGGTTGCCATGCAAGGTCACATCCGATAATCGGGCGCAGCCGTGTTCGATCATCGGACGCGTCCTTAAGCGTAGTCGGCTGCCGGGGCCGGGAACGTGGCCCGGTTCACACCCCCCGGAGTCTTCGACTGGGGCCGCCTGCACGGACGCTGCCGCCGGGGCGTTTCCGCGGCGCCCGCTCCTGCCGTCCTTCAGGCGAGCAGCACGGCGACGATACCGGTCATGAAGATGCCGTCGAAGGTGCCCGCCCCGCCGATGGCGGCAATGGGTACCCCCATGGCGCGGATATCCCCGATGCGCAGCAGGTCGGCGCCCACCAGGACGCCCAGGGTGCCGCAGATGTAGGCCAGCGGTGCACTCTGCTGCGGGTCCACCAGCAGGGCCACGGCCGCGGCGGCCAGGGGGGCGACGAAAATGGGCATGCCGATGCCGAGACCGGGGATGGGTCGGCTGATCCAGTGGCTGATGGCCGCCACCGCCGCCACCGCCGCCAGCACCTCGCCCCAGCCCAGGGGGTGGAGCCGCATCAGGTAGGCGGAGAAGGTCAGCGGGATCAGGCAGCCGCCCAGGTTCACCGCCACCACGGTCTTGCCGGTGAAGGCCGGTGGCGGGCGCAGCAGGGTGCGGAAGCGCCAGTCGAGCTGGCCCGGGGGCGGCGGGCGGGCATCCACCTGGAACAGGGGCAGGTTGATGGCGCTGCCGAACAGCGAGGCGGCCAGCAGCAGCAGCGCGGAGGAGGGGGAAAGGCCCAGTTTCTCCACCGCGATGGTGAGCACGCCGAGCTGCACGAACACCACCAGGAAGGCGATGAGGAAGATGAACAGCAGCAGCTGCAGGGGCGAGAAGGGTGAGCGCACGGGCTCAGCCCCCGTCGACGATGAGGCTGTCGGGCTCCAGGGTGTCCGCGCCGTCCAGGGAACGGATTGCCCGTGCCAGGAGTCCGGCCAGTTGTTCGACGTTGCTCGGGTGGATGATGCTGTCGCTGCTGCAGAGGGTGTCAATCCCCCCCTTTTCCAGCAGCTGCTCGGCGCCGGGGGCCAGCAGCGGGTGGGTCACCAGGCAGTCCACCCGCCTGGCGCCGGCCGCCTTGAGGGCGGCGGCGGTTTCGGCCACCGTGTGCCCGGTGCTCACCACGTCGTCCACCAGCACCACCGTCCGTCCGGCAACCTCCACCTCCGGCAGGCTGATGCTCACGGCGTGATCGCTGTGGCGGATCTTGTGGGCGATGGCGTACTCCAGCCCCGCCTTGGCGGCGATGCCCGCCACCCACTGCTCCGACTCCTGGTCGGGGCCCAGCAGCAGGGGGCCGTCGCTGCGCCGGGCGAGCCGTGCGGCCATCAGCGGCGCCGCGGTCAGGTTGACGGCCCGGGCCCCGGGGATTACCTCGGGCAGATCGCTGATCCGGTGCAGGTGGGCATCCACGGTGATCACCGCCTCCAGCCGTTCGCCGAGCAGCCTGCCCACGATCCGCTGACTGACCGCCTCACCGGGATTGAAGGCGGTGTCCTGGCGCATGTAGCAGAGGTAGGGGGCCACCAGGGTCAGCCGTTCGGCGCCGAGGTTGCGGGCCGTGTCGATGGCCAGCAGGAGCTCCACCAGCTTGTCGTTGGGGTGCTCCAGGCTGCGGCACAGGATGACGTGGGCGGGCAGCTCCGAGGGCAGGCGCACCAGGCTCTCCCCGTCCGGAAACCGGTGGACCGCGACCGCATCGCAGGGACAATCCAGCGCCTTGCCCAGGCGTACGGCGGGAGACTGGTATTCCGGGAATCCGAGTACCAGCATGTCAGACATGGCCGGGTTCTCCTGCCGTTGCCGTTCTCAGGTCTGGAATCATCGCGGTGACCGGTTGGCGGTTGTCCTGGACCACTAACAATAGCTCACCGGCACCGGTTTCGCAGCCGCCGGCGCGCCGTGGCCGGGGTTCAGAAATCCACGTAGGTGCCGGGCAGCTGCTCGGTGGTGCCGATGCTGTAGCCGCTGTCCCGCTCGGCCAGCCCCCGGGCGAAGCGGAAGTCGGCCTCGAACTCGGCATGGATGCGGTAGATGGGTTCACCCTTCCGCACCGGGTCGCCCAGCTTCCTGAGCAGGTCCACCCCGGCGCCCTTGTCCATGGGGGCGCCGGCAAGGCGGGCGATGCGGTTCATCTGCAGGTTGTCGATGCCCACCACGACGCCGTCCTGGGCGGCGGTGACCTCGTGGGTCAGCTCGCCGGGCCCGGGACTGGCCTCCAGCCCGCCCTGGGCGGCGATGATGGCGTTCATCTTGGCCAGCGCCCGTCCCGAGTCGAGAATGTCCCGGGCAATGGCGAAGCCGTGACCGCCGCGGATGTCGGGGTCGAACTCCAGCACCCGACCGGCAAGGCGCAGGGCCTTCTGGCGCAGGTCCGGCGGGGCGTCGGGGTGGTTGCCCAGCACCTGCATCACGTCGCGGGCCTCCAGCACCGGGCCGATGCCGCGGCCGACGGGCTGGCGGCCGTCGGTGATGATGACCTCCAGCAGGATGCCGATGCGATCGCCCACGAACTCGAACAGCTTGCGCAGGGCGAGCGCCTGGCGCATGTGCCGCACCTTGGCGGTCGGCCCCACCGGGATGTCCACCAGCAGGTGGGTGGCCCCCGCCGCCAGCTTCTTGGACAGGATGGAGGCCACCATCTGGCCCACCGCGTCCATGCCCAGCGGCCGCTCCACGGCGATGAGGATGTCGTCCACGGGGGCCAGGTGGGCGGTGCCGCCCCAGGCCAGGCAGCCGCGCTCCTTGCGCACGATGCTGTGCAGGCGTTCGGGCGAGAGCTCGACCCGGGCCAGCACCTCCATGGTGTCGGCGGTGCCGGCCGGGGAGGTGATGGCGCGGCTCGAGGTCTTGGGGATGAGCATGCCGTGGGCGGCGACGATGGGCACCACCAGCATACTGGTGCGGTTGCCGGGAATGCCGCCGATGCAGTGCTTGTCCGCCACCAGCGGCTCGTGCCAGTCCAGCCGCCGTCCCGAGTCGGCCATGGCGCGGGTGTAGTAGAGGACCTCGTCCCGATCGAGGCCGGTCTGGCCCGAGGCCACCAGGAAGGCGGCCATCTCCATCTTCGAGTAGCGGTTGTGGACCAGGTCGCGGGTGATGGCGTGGAAATCCTCCTCGGTGAGCCGTTCGCCGGCGATCTTGCGCCGCACCGCGTCCATGGAGGCGGGGGGCTCGGCCTGGGCCACCCGTACCGGCGCGCCGGCCTCCACGCCCAGCTGGTCGAAGGCCTGCTCCGAGAGCCCCAGCTCGTCGGGGGCGACGATGGCCTCGTCGTCCACCACGTTCAGCAGTGCCAGCACCGTCTTGCCGTTGGTGGTGATCTCCACCTTGGAGAGGGCCTGGAAGCCCTCGGCACGGTAGACCGGACACTCCCGGTGCAGGTAGCCCACGTTCTCCCGGTAGGTGTCGATATCCACCCGCCGCAGCCGCAGCAGCCCGTTGCCGTTCGGTTCCTTGCCCATGCTGCCAATTTACACCCCGGACGGGGTCCGGGCCAGAGCCGGGACGGGCGCCGCCGGCACCGCGCGCCAGCCGCTGGCTACGGTGGTGCAGAAGTCGGGATTCAAGCGCAGATTGACACTGAAGCAACGCCAACCTGCGGTTGCTTGACGGTTTTCAACGCTCGGCCGGTTCGGGCACGGCCGCCGTCGGCGGCAGGCGGGGCTCGCGGGACTCGGCCTGCTGCAGGGCCCAGAGGCGGGCGTAGATGCCGTCGGCGGCGAGGAGACCGGCATGGGTGCCGCGCTCCACCACCCGGCCCTGGTCCATCACCAGGATGGTGTCGGCGTCGACGATGGTGGACAGGCGGTGGGCGATGACCAGGGTGGTGTGGTTCTCCGCCACCTCGGCGAGCGAGGTCTGGATGGCCTTCTCCGAGCGCGAGTCGAGGGAGGAGGTGGCCTCGTCGAACACCAGGATGGGCGGGTTCTTGAGAATCACCCGGGCGATGGCGACCCGCTGCTTCTCTCCGCCGGAGAGCTTCAGGCCCCGCTCGCCCACAAGGGTGTCGTAGCCCTGGGGCAGCCCCGCGATGAAGTCGTGGATGTGGGCCAGCCGGGCCGCCTGCTCCACCTCTTCCCGGCTGGCTTCGGGGCGGGCGTAGGCGATGTTGTAGAAGATGGTGTCGTTGAACAGCACCGTGTCCTGGGGAACGATGCCGATGGCCCGGCGCAGGCTCTCCTGGGTGACGCCGGCGATGTCCCGGCCGTCCACCCGGATCGCGCCCGAGCCCACCTCGTAGAAGCGGAACAGCAGTCGCGCCAGGGTCGACTTGCCGGCGCCGGAGGGCCCCACCACCGCCACCTTGGTCCCCGGGGCGATGGCGAAGTCCACCTCCCGCAGGATGGGCCGTTCCGGCTGGTAGGCGAAGCTCACCCGGTCGAAGCGGACCTCGGGGGCGTGCGCCAGCCTCAGCTCGCCGGCGTCGGGCGCATCACGCACCTCGGGGGTGCGCTCCAGCAGGTCGAACATCTGGCCCATGTCCACCAGGGTGTGCTTGATCTGGCGGTAGACCACGCCGAGGAACCCGAGCGGCATGAACAGCTGCAGCATCATGGTGTTCACCAGCACCAGGTCGCCCAGGGACAGCGCGCCCGCGACCACGCCCTGTCCCGCCATCACCATGACCACGGTGACCCCCAGGGCGATGATGGCGCCCTGGCCGAAGTTGAGCAGCGACATGGAGGTCTGGCTCTTCACCGCGGCGTCCTCCCACTCCGACAGGCTGCCGTCGTAGCGGCTGACCTCGAACCGGTCGTTGCCGAAATACTTCACCGTCTCGTAGTTGATCAGCCCGTCGATGGCCTGGCTGTTGGCGTGGGAGTCCAGGGAGTTCATGCGCAGCCGGTAGTGCATGCGCCACTCGGTGATGAGCAGGGTGAAGGTGACATAGACGCCCACCGTGACCAGCACCGCGCCGGCGAAGCCGGCCGGGTACTTGCCGAACAGGATGGCCGACACCAGGATGAACTCGAACAGGGTGGGGAGGATGTTGAAGACCAGGTAGTTGAGCAGGGTGCTCACGCTGCGGGTCCCGCGCTCGATGTCGCGGGAGATGGCCCCGGTATTGCGGTCCAGATGGAAGCGCAGGCTGAGGGCGTGGAGATGCTCCAGCACCCGGATGGAGATGCGGCGCATGACCCGGTAGCGAACCCGGGCGAAGACCGAGTCGCGCAGCTCGTTGAACATGGCGCTGGAAAGGCGCAGGGCGCCGTAGCCCAGCAGCAGCCCCAGGGGCAGGATGAGCGCGGTGGCCCGCTCGGTGTCGAGGGCGTCGATGATCTCCTTCAATACCAGCGGCACGCCGACGTTGGCCAGTTTCGCCAGCGCCAGGCTGGCGAGCGCCAGCAGCACCCGCCCGCGGTATTCGCGCAGGAAGGGCAGCAGCCCGGCGAGGATCCTCAGGTCGCGGCCCCGCACGCGGGGCGCCTCGGTGTAACGTGCGCCGTGTATCATGCCGTCAATCCCGGAAACGTGTGTCCCGCGGGAGCCGCGGGGAGGGAAACGGTAGCAGAAACCGGCGGGGTTGTGGCGGGCGGGCCGGCTTTCGCGCCCAATCACCCTGTCCGCGTGGGGTTACCCGTGTGCCGCGCGGTAATCGGTGGCTCTGCCCCAAAGCGCTGTATAATGCGGGCCTTGACATCCGAAACCGTGTCCCCATGTGGGCGGTATCCATCCGTACCCATGGTCTTTCCGAGGTGAAGCAATGCCTATCTACGAGTATGCCTGCAATGCCTGTGGCCACGCCCTGGAGGCCATGCAGAAGATGAGTGACGAGCCGCTGGTGGACTGCCCCGAGTGCGGCAAGCCGGAGCTGCGCAAGCTGATCTCCGCCGCCGGGTTCCGTCTCAAGGGCGGCGGCTGGTACGAAACCGACTTCAAGGGCGGCGGCAAGAAGAACGTCGCCAGCTCCGACAGCGGTTCGGCGCCCGCCTGCGGCACCGGGGCCTGCCCGGCCTGCTCCGACTGATACCGGCCCCTCCGTGGTCACCACGCTGCGCCGCTATCTCATCGCCGGGCTGCTGGTCTGGCTGCCCCTGGGGGTGACGGTCCTGGTGGTCAAGGTCCTGGTGGACCTCATGGACCGCACCCTGCTGCTGCTGCCGCCGGACTACCGTCCCGACGCCCTGCTGGGGTTCCATGTACCGGGCCTCGGGGTGGTGCTCTCGGTGGTGGTGGTGCTGTCCACGGGCATGCTGGTGGCCAACCTGCTCGGCAGGCGGCTGGTGGGCCTGTGGGAGAGCCTGCTCTTCCGCATCCCGCTGGTGCGCTCGGTCTACACCGGCGCCAAGCAGGTGGCCGAGACCCTGTTCGCCGGGGATGGACAATCGTTTCGCCGGGTGCTGCTGGTGGAATACCCCCGCAAGGGCATCTGGAGCATTGCGTTCCAGACCGGGGCCGGCACCGAGGAGACCAGCACCCGCACCGGCCAGGATCTGGTGACCGTGTTCGTGCCCACCACGCCAAACCCCACCTCGGGATTCATCATTTTCGTCCCCCGGGCCGAGGTCCAGTTCCTGGACATGAGCGTGGATGATGCGCTGAAGCTCATCATCTCCCTCGGCGTGGTGAAGCCGGGCAGCCGCCGTCCGTCTCCGGACAAGGCGACGGCATAGCCGCGCCGCGGCGGGCAGGCCCTTGTCCGGAACGGGCGTCCGGGTGGTGCCGAGCCTTGCTTTGACCATTTCAGGGGCTGTAACATTCCCGCTTTTGATCCCATCTCACGCGTTTCAACGAGCAACAGGACCCCGCGAGTCATGCGCAGCCACTATTGCGGCCATCTGAACGAAAGCCATCTGGATCAGGATGTGGAACTCTGCGGCTGGGTACACCGCCGCCGGGACCACGGTGGAGTCATCTTCGTGGATCTCCGCGATCGCGAGGGTCTGGTGCAGGTGGTGTTCGACCCGGACAACCCGGAGAACTTCGCCCACGCCGAGCGGCTGCGCAGCGAATACGTCATCCGTGTCAGCGGCCGGGTCCGCCGCCGGCCCGAGGGCACCGCCAATCCCGATCTCCCCACCGGGCAGGTGGAGGTGGCCGCCTCCGGGGTCGAGATCCTCAACGCCTCGGAGACGCCGCCCTTCCCGGTGGACGAACACGTGGAAGTGGGCGAGGAGACCCGCCTGCGCTACCGTTACGTGGATCTGCGCCGCCCCGAGATGCTGACCCGCATGAAGCTGCGCGCCCGGGTCACCCGCGCCCTGCGCGAGTACCTGGATCGCAACGGTTTCATGGACATAGAGACTCCGGTGCTGACCCGGGCGACCCCCGAGGGCGCCCGCGACTACCTGGTGCCGAGCCGGGTCCACCAGGGCGAGTTCTACGCCCTGCCCCAGTCGCCCCAGCTGTTCAAGCAGCTGCTGATGGTGGCCGGGATGGATCGCTACTACCAGATCGTGCGCTGCTTCCGCGACGAGGACCTGCGCGCCGACCGGCAGCCGGAGTTCACCCAGCTGGACATCGAGACCTCGTTCATGGACGAGGAATCCATCATGACCCTGATGGAGGAGATGATCCGCGAGGTCTTCGCCCACGCCCTCGAGGAGGCCCTGCCCAACCCCTTCCCGCGCATGACCTACGCCGAGGCCATGCGCCGTTATGGCTCCGACCGTCCCGATCTGCGCGTGCCGCTGGAGCTGGTGGACGTGGGCGACGTCATGGCGGAGGTGGAGTTCAAGGTCTTCTCCGCCCCCGCCAACGACCCCAACGGCCGGGTGGCCGCCCTGCGCCTGCCCGCCGGCGGCGAGCTGACCCGCAAGGAGATCGACGACTACACCAGGTTCGTCGGCATCTACGGCGCCAAGGGGCTGGCGTACATCAAGGTCAATGACGTCGCCGCCGGGCGGGAGGGGCTGCAGTCGCCCATCCTCAAGTTCCTGCCCGACGCCTCGGTGGCCGCCATCCTGGAGCGCACCGGCGCCCAGAGCGGCGACCTGATCTTCTTCGGCGCCGACAAGGCCAAGGTGGTGAACGAGGCCCTCGGCGCGCTGCGGGTGAAGCTGGGCGAGGACCGCGGCCTGATGGAACGCGGCTGGCGCCCCCTGTGGGTGGTGGACTTTCCCATGTTCGAGTGGGACGACGAGGCCGGCCGCTGGATCTCCCTGCACCACCCCTTCACCTCCCCGAAGGAGGAGGACCTCGAACTGCTGGAGTCCGATCCCGCCGCCTGCCGCTCGCGTGCCTACGACATGGTGCTCAACGGCACCGAGGTGGGCGGAGGCTCCATGCGTATCTATCGCCATGCCGTCCAGCAGCAGGTGTTCCGCATCCTCGGCATCTCCGAGGAGGAGGCCGGGGACAAGTTCGGCTTCCTGCTCGAGGCGCTGAAGTACGGCTGCCCGCCTCACGGCGGGCTGGCCTTCGGCCTCGACCGGCTGGTGATGCTGATGACCGGCGCGGCCTCCATCCGCGACGTCATGGCCTTCCCCAAGACCCAGAGCGCCAGCTGCCCGCTCACCCGCGCCCCCTCCGCCGTGGACGACCGCCAGCTGCGCGATCTCAACCTGCGCCTGCGCCGCGTCCCGGGGCAGGAGGGCTGAGATTTTTCCAATAGACAGGATTTACAGGATTGACAGGATTTGAAGCGGATCGAGAGCCAGTTATAACCGACTGACAGGATATCGTTTATTTACAGAGCTGCGGAGACCAGGTTGTCTTGCAGTGAATGCCGATACCCCGGGTCCGCATGGTTGGCACTTGCGGACGCTACCAGCGGATACGTATACGACTTCAATCCCGTAAATCCTGTTAATCCTGTCCATTAAGGTGCTTCCCCCCCATGGCCGGAATGGCGTACAAGCGGCCGGAGTCGGTGCTGGTGCTGGTCTATACCCGCACCGGGGAGGTGCTGGTGCTGCGGCGGCACGAGCCGGCGGATTTCTGGCAGTCGGTGACCGGCAGCCTGGAGTGGGACGAGAGTCCGGCGGAAGCGGCGCGGCGTGAGCTGGCCGAGGAGTCCGGGCTGTCTGCCGGCGGGCTGTCCGCGGCCGGGGTGACCCGCCGCTTTCCCATCGTCCCGCCCTGGCGCGAGCGCTACGCCCCGGAGGCGGACCACAACCTCGAGCACTGGTTCCTGCTGGAGCTGCCGGTGCCGGTTCCGGTGCGGCTCAGTCCCCGCGAACACGCCGAGTACGCCTGGCTGCCCGCCGCCGAGGCCGCCGCCCGGGTCGGCTCCTGGACCAACCGGGAGGCCATCGAGCGCTTCGTCCCCGCCCGCGCGCCCGGCTGACGGGCCCGGTTCCGGTCGTGGGCGTCACGCCCTGCCGGGCGCCCGGAGCGCCGCTTCGGGGTTTCAGGAAACCTCAAACTCTCCCCGCAATCGGCGTAATCTGTGGCAAACCGGAACGATGGACGCAGAGTCCGACTCATGACGAACGAACGCAAGGACGAAGCCCCCGGGAGTGCCCCGGTGCTGCTGCTGCACGGGCTGTGGATGCCGGGGCTGGAGATGAGCCTGCTGCAGCACCGGCTGGAGGGGCGCGGCTGGCACTGCCGGCGCTTTACCTACACCACCTTCCAGGGCTCGGTCGACGACAGCCTGGACGCCCTGGACGCCGTGGTGGCGGAACTGGATGCGCCCCGGGTCCACTTCGTCGCCCACAGCCTCGGCGGACTGCTGCTGCGCCACTACTTCAGCGACAGGCCGGATGCGCCCGCGGGCCGGGTGGTGACCCTCGGCACGCCCCACACCGGCAGCAAGGTCGCCCAGGTGCTCAACGGGCTCGGCCCGCTGGGCTGGGTGCTCGGCAACGGCCGCCGGATGGGGCTCATGGGCGATGCGCCGGCCTGGTCGCCGGAGCGGGACCTGGGCGTCATCGCCGGCACCATGAGCATGGGCCTGGGGATGGTGGTGCCGGGGCTGGACAGCCCCAACGACGGCACGGTCGCCGCCGCCGAGACCCGCTGCCCGGAGATGGCCGACTACCTGGAGCTGCCCGTCAGCCACATGGGACTGGTCCTCTCCGAGCAGGTGGCCGAAGCCATCTCCGCCTTCCTCGCCAGCGGCTGTTTCCCGCACGGGCCGGACGCGAAAGAGCGGGGTTGAAAAAGCATTATCCGCAGATTACACAGATTACGCAGATAGGCTTGCCCTGCACTTGACTCACAAATCGGCCATCAGCGAGTCACTGGGCAGTCAGGCGCAAGGCGCATCCTCGCCGGGGCAGTGGTTCTGCCTCAAGAGGATGCAACGCCGCGGATGGCCGCCCAGCGGCTCGCCCGGAGGGAGCCTCCCGGAAGCGCCAGTCCTGCGTTGCGGCACTTGGAAAGGGAAGCCACCATTCCCTGCGCACCGCGCCTTGTCCTGACGCTTCCTGGAGGCTCTGATGACTGATTTGTGGGTAAAGGGCAGGGCTTACCCGGCAGCCCGCCCGGATCCTGTACAGCCATTCGCTACGTCCCTGAGCTGGAACGGCCGGATCCCGATCCCTGCCAACACCGCGATCATCTGCCTAATCCGTGTAATCTGCGGATGAATGGGCGGCCTCTCATGGGGTGATGCCGCCCGGGTTGTCGGCACGGCTTCGCCTGCGTCATGTTAGAATCCGCACATTTATGGATCGTAAGCGCGAGGTTTTATGGCAGGTCACAGCAAGTGGGCGAACATCCAGCACCGCAAGGGCGCCCAGGACAAGAAACGCGGCAAGCTGTTCACCAAGCTCATCCGCGAAATCACCGTCTCCGCCCGGATGGGGGGCGGTGACCCGGCGGCCAATCCCCGGCTACGCGCGGCCATCGATGCGGCGCTGTCCAACAACATGCCCAAGGACACCATCGAGCGTGCCGTGAAGCGTGGTTCCGGCGAGATGGATGGGGAGAACTACGACGAGGTGCGCTACGAGGGCTACGGCCCCGGCGGCGTGGCGGTGATGGTGGATGCCATGACCGACAACCGCAACCGCACCGTGGCCGAGGTCCGCCACGCCTTCTCCAAGTGCGGCGGCAACCTGGGCACCGAGGGCTCGGTGGCGTTCCAGTTCACCAAGACCGGGCTGCTGAGCTTTCCTGCCGGCACCGACGAGGATGCGGTCATGGAGGCGGCCCTGGAGGCCGGCGCCGAGGACGTGGTGACCAACGACGACGGCTCGGTGGAGGTGCTCACCACGCCGGAGAATTTCCACGAGGTGCTGGAGGGGCTCAAGGGCGCGGGGCTGGAGCCGGAGTTCGCGGAGGTGACCATGCGGGCGGCCACCAACGCCGAGCTCGACCTCGACAACGCCGGCCAGATGGTGCGGCTGCTGGACATGCTGGAGGATCTGGACGACGTGCAGAAGGTCTACTCCAACGCCGAGATCTCCGACGAGATCCTGGCCCAGCTCTGAGCACCGGTGAGCCGCTCCCGCCACGATCGCACTCCACCCCTGGGTGCCCGCCCATGCCGCTGATACTCGGCATCGACCCCGGCTCCCGGATCACCGGCTACGGGCTGGTGCGGGTGGAGGGCAACCGCAGCGCCTATGTCGCCAGCGGCGAGGTGCGGGTGGAGGGGGAGACCCTGGCCCAGAAGCTGCATCACATCTTCACCGCGCTGAGCGCGGTGATCGAGACCCACGCCCCCGACGAGGCGGCGGTGGAGCAGGTGTTCATGCACCGCAATCCCGACTCGGCCCTGAAGCTGGGCCAGGCCCGGGGCGCGGCCATCTGCGCCCTGGCCGCCCACGGACTGCCGGTGGCCGAGTACACCCCCCAGGAGATCAAGCGGGCGGTGGTGGGCGGCGGCCGGGCGGTCAAGGAGCAGGTGCAGCACATGGTCAAGGCGCTGCTGAACCTGAGCGAGATCTCCTCGGCGGACGCCGCCGACGCCCTCGCGGTGGCCCTGTGCCACGGCCACACGGGCCAGACCCTGGCGCGCATGGGGGCGGTGACCGTCCGCGGCCGACGGGGAGGGCGGTGGCGATGATCGGGCGCCTGCGCGGGATCATCCTGGAGAAGCGGCCGCCCTGGCTGCTGCTCGACGTGCACGGCGTGGGCTACGAGATCGAGGCGCCCATGACCACCTTCTACCGCCTGCCGGCGGTGGGCGCCGAGGTCTCCCTGCACACCCACCTGGTGGTGCGCGAGGATGCCCACCTGCTCTACGGTTTCATGGAACTGCGCGAGCGCACCCTGTTCCGCACCCTGATCAAGGTCTCCGGCGTCGGCGCGCGCCTGGCGCTCGCCATCCTCTCCGGCATGGAGGCCGACAGCTTCGCCCGCTGTGTCCAGGAGGGGGACGTCGCCGCCCTCACCCGGCTGCCGGGCATCGGCAAGAAGACCGCCGAGCGGCTGGTGGTGGAGATGCGCGACCGCCTCGCCGACTGGGGGGGCGGAGCGGTGCTGCCCGCCTCCGGCCGGCCGGGCGGAACCGGCGCCCCCGTCACGCCCGTGGACGACGCGGTCAGCGCCCTGGTGGCCCTCGGCTACAAGCAGGCCGAGGCGGTGCGGGCGGTCAAGGCCGTCGCCGCCGAGGGCCTCACCAGCGAGGAGATCATCCGCCACGCCCTGCGCGGCATGGTCTGATCCGACTCCCGGCAGTGCACCGAAAATACGGTAAACCGCAGATTGACGTTGATTTTCGTTGATTTCTCATGAGATTCCTGATGGGGTGCGGTGCCCGGTCGTAGATGTGACTCCGCTAGCAGTGGTGCTGTGGCGGCAGATGAAGCTGGCTGGAAAATTCACGCAAATCAACGTTAATCTGCGGTTTACCGGTTTTTGTTTGCCCAATCCGAACTTCATGGTTCCATAGAGACTTTCCAGTGCCGGAGAGGCCGATGACCGAGCGCCTGATTGCCGCCGAGACCCGCCCCGAGGACGTCACCGTGGAGGAGACCATCCGCCCGGTCCGCCTGGCCGACTACGTGGGCCAGGCCTCCGTGCGCGAGCAGATGGGGATCTTCATCGACGCCGCCCGGCGCCGGGGCGAGGCGCTGGACCACGTGCTCATCTTCGGCCCGCCCGGGCTCGGCAAGACCACCCTGGCCCACATCATCGCCCACGAGATGGGGGTGGGGCTGAAGCAGACCTCCGGACCGGTGCTGGAGCGCCCCGGGGACCTGGCGGCCCTGCTCACCAACCTGGAGCCGCGCGAGGTGCTGTTCGTGGACGAGATCCACCGCCTCAGCCCGGTGGTGGAGGAGGTCCTCTACCCGGCCATGGAGGACTACCAGCTGGACATCATGATCGGGGAGGGGCCGGCGGCGCGCTCCATCAAGCTGGACCTGCCGCCCTTCACCCTGGTGGGGGCCACCACCCGCGCCGGGCTGCTCACCTCGCCCCTGCGCGACCGCTTCGGCATCGTCCAGCGGCTGGAGTTCTACGGCGTGGAGGAGCTGGCCCGCATCGTCACCCGTTCCGCCGGCATCATGGCCGTGGGCATGACCGCCGACGGCGCCCACGAGATCGCCCGCCGCTCCCGGGGCACCCCGCGCATCGCCAACCGCCTGCTGCGGCGGGTGCGCGACTACGCCGAGGTGCGGGCCGACGGCCAGGTGAACCGGACGGTGGCCGCCGAGGCGCTGGCCATGCTGGACGTGGACGCCATGGGCTTCGACCTCATGGACCGCAAGCTGCTCGGCGCCCTGATCGAGAAGTTCGATGGCGGGCCGGTGGGCATCGACAGCCTCGCGGCGGCCATCGGCGAGGAGCGCGACACCATCGAGGACGTGCTGGAGCCCTTCCTCATCCAGCAGGGTTTCATCGCCCGCACGCCCCGGGGCCGGGTGGCGACCCGCAACGCCTATCTTCACTTCGGACTGAAACCCGGGCAGAATGCACCATCGGCATCGATCCCGGACCTCTTCGATCCTTCCGCGCTGGATTAGGTCATTTTCTGACCGGCGCCGGAATCCCCAACGGACTGATTATCCAGAGCCTGCGCCGCCACCGTCGGCAGCGGGCGGGTCGCGATATGGCCGCGACCGGGTATGGGGTTGAACCAAACCGGGCGCCCCGTCCGTTATCCCTGAATGGCGTTCGCGGGGCGGGTGGCGGGCGGTGGAGGCGGACGGATGTTTCCGTTAGCATAGTTCGGACTTTTACGCAGGGCAGCTTCGGCAGTGAAGGAACAGACGCGGCAGTCGGTGACGGACGGGCACTTCGTGTGGCCGGTCCGCGTCTATTACGAGGACACCGACTCGGGGGGTGTGGTCTACTACGCCAACTACCTCCGTTTCATGGAGCGGGCCCGTACGGAATGGCTGCGCAGCCTGGGCTTCGAGCAGGATGCCCTCGCCCGCGAGGCGGGGGTCATCTTCGCGGTCCGTTCCGCCGCCCTGGAATACCTGCGTCCGGCACGCTTCAACGACCTGCTCCAGGTGGACTCGCGCATCGCCGGGGTGGGCCGCGCGAGTCTGACCTTCGAACAGTCCATCGTCCGCCGGGAGGAGCCCGCGGTGCCGCTGTGTACCGGCCGCATCCGTGTGGCCTGCGTGAGCGCCGATGCCCTGCGCCCCCGGCCCATACCACCTGAGATACTCGCGGAGATAAGCGGTGACCGCTGACCTGTCCCTGGTAAGTCTCGTCCTCACGGCAAGCCCCCTGGTCAAGGGGGTGCTGCTGCTGCTGCTGTTCGCCTCGCTCGCTTCCTGGACGATGATCTTCCAGAAGGCGGCCATGCTGCGCCGGGCCCGGCGCCTGGCCGACGAGTTCGAGGACGACTTCTGGTCGGGCACCGAGCTGACCGGACTCTACACCCGGCTCTCCGCCCGCAAGGGGAACCGCTCGGGCATGGAGAGCATCTTCCTGGCCGGCTTCAAGGAGTTCGCGCGGCTGCGCAAGCAGCGCGGGCTGGAGGCCACAGTGGCGGTGGAAGGGGTGCAGCGGGCCATGCGCGTGGTGCTCTCCCGGGAGATGGACCGGCTCGAAACCCACCTGGCGTTCCTGGCCACGGTGGGCTCCACCAGCCCCTACGTGGGCCTGTTCGGCACGGTGTGGGGCATCATGAACTCCTTCCGGGCGCTGGGGAACGTGAGCCAGGCGACGCTCGCCATGGTGGCCCCGGGCATCGCCGAGGCGCTCATCGCCACCGCCATGGGCCTGTTCGCGGCGATTCCCGCGGTGGTGGCCTACAACCGCTACTCGAACCAGGTGGAGCGGCTCTACACCCGCTACGACGCATTCCTGGAGGAGTTCTCCAGCATCCTCTACCGCCAGGCCGACAGCGGCGAGAGGAGTGCGGCATGAACCGCGGACCCGCGAGTGACGGAGGATGGCGCTGATGGCAGGTGTCCAGGCTCGCCACCACAAGCGCCGGCAGCCGATGTCGGAGATGAACGTGGTGCCCTACATCGACGTGATGCTGGTGCTCCTGGTGATCTTCATGGTGACCGCGCCCCTGCTGAGCCAGGGGGTGAAGGTGGAACTGCCCCAGGCGCCCTCCAAGCCCCTGGAGCGGAACCAGACCGATCCCCTGGTCGTGAGCGTGGACCGCGACGGCAACTACTATCTCAACGTGGGAGAGAACAGCGACGCACCACTGGCCGAGGCGGACCTGGTGGCGCGGGTGGCCGCGGTACTGCGTCACCGCCCCGGCACGCCTGTCTACGTCAAGGGGGATCGGGCGGTTGACTACGGCACCGTGGTCTATGCCATGACACTCCTGCAGCGGGCCGGAGCCCCGGGTGTGGGGCTCGTCACCCAGGCCGAGGAGCGCTGAGTCCAGGTCCATGCTGCGTTTCATCCGCGACTACCCGGTCTCGTTCCTGTTCGCCGTGCTGGTGCACATGCTTCTGCTGGTGTTCCTGGTGGTGGGGCTGGACTGGTCGCCCAAGCCGCAGCAGGGCGGTGCCGAACCCCAGGTGGTGCAGGCCACGGTGGTGAACGAGGAGCGGGTTCAGGCCGAGATCGACGCCCTGCGCCAGCAGGATCGGCAGAAGCGGGCCGACGAGGATGCCCGCCAGCAGCGCCTGGAGCAGCAGGCCGCCGAGGCCGAGCAGCGGCGCCAGGCCGAGGAGCAGCGTCTTACCCTGCTGGAGGAGGAGCGCAAGGCCGCCACCGAGAAGGCGGAACGCCAGCGCCAGGACGAGGCCCGGCGCCTCGAGCAGCTGCGCCAGCAGCAGGCCGCTGAGTCCGCGCGGCTGGAGCAGCTGGAGCGGGAGAAGCAGGCCCTGGAAGAGGCCCGGCGGCAGGAGGCGGAGCGCAAGCGCCAGGCTGAGCAGGAGCGGCAGCAGGCCGAGGCGGAGGCCCGCCGGCTCACGGCCGAGAAGCAGCGGCTGGAGGAGGAGGCGCGCCAGGCCGCCGCGGAGAAGA